>Ga0123353_10001856_pt1 | contig 26039 bp, 22 predicted proteins | sample TergutLab28metaG_3_FD_92763 | JGI IMG/M metagenome (GOLD analysis project Ga0123353, IMG submission 92763) | Labiotermes labralis P3 segment gut microbial communities from Petit-Saut dam, French Guiana - Lab288 P3 | ecosystem: Host-associated > Arthropoda: Insects > Digestive system > Gut ...
TCCCTCGCGATCAAAAACGACGGCTCGCTTTGGGCGTGGGGGGCCAATTATTTTGGCCAGCTCGGCGATGGCACGACTGTGAACAAGAGCATTCCCACCTGCATTGGGAGTGCGGCCGATTGGAAAGCCGTCAGCGCAGGGGAGTTCTACTCCCTTGCCATCAAGGCCGACGGCTCACTCTGGGCATGGGGCGGGGGCATAGCACTCGGCGACGGCACGTATGAGGAGAGGGACACTCCCACCCGCATTGGGGCTGCGAGCGACTGGCAGGCTGTCAGCGCGGGGGAGCAGCACACTCTCGCCCTCAAAAACGACGGCTCGCTTTGGGCATGGGGCTGGAATGCGTCTGGGGCACTCGGCGACGGTACTTGGCAGAGCAAAAATAGCCCCGTCCGCGTGGGGACTGCGACCGATTGGGTGGCTATAGCCGCGGGAGGAGAGCACTCGATTGCGATCAAAGACGACGGCTCGCTCTGGGTGTGGGGGGACAACATGCACGGTCAGCTCGGAGTCGATACCGGTTTAGAGATGAGCAAGAACGTTCCCATAGGGATCGAGGGCGGTGCAGCCTGGAAAGCTGTTAGCGCAGATGGCCTATACACCCTTGCGATAAAAGATGACGGCTCGCTCTGGGCGTGGGGGCAAAACGCGAGTGGGCAGCTCGGTGATGGCACGACCGTGAACAAGAGCATTCCCGCTCGCATCGGGGCTGGCAACGACTGGGAGGCAATTAGTGCAGGAGGCGAGATTTGGTCACCGGGAGGTCAATCCCTCGCGATCAAAAACGACGGCTCGCTTTGGGCGTGGGGGGCCAATTATTTTGGCCAGCTCGGCGACGGTGCGTTTGGCTACGACAGAGACAGGAGCACTCCCGTCTGCATCGACGATGCCAAAACGCGCGTATACGGCTCGAACCGCTATGCAACTGCCATTGAAGTAAGCAGGGAGAACTTCGCCTCGGCGGACTCGGTGGTACTTGCGACAGGTATGAACTACGCCGATGCGCTCTCCGCTTCCGCGCTTGCCGGTTCACTTGAGGCCCCGCTGCTCTTGACGGATCCGAATGCTTTAAGCCCCGGCGTGCTTGCCGAGATCCAGCGCCTCAGTGCGGCCAAGGTCTATATTATGGGATCTACTGCTGCCGTATCTGCGTCGGTCGAGGGCTCGCTTAAAGACAGCGGGCTGAGCGTCGAGCGCATTGCTGGTACCGACCGCTACGCGACCAGTGCGGTGATCGCCAACAAGGTCGCCGAGCTTGAAGGCCCGAGCTTTGCAAAAAAGGCGTTCCTCGCCCGTGGCGACAACTTTGCTGATGGCCTTGCGGTGTCCCCGGTCGCATACAAAAACAAGATCCCGGTGATACTTACCCAACCGACATCCCTTCCTGAGCCTGCTGTAGGCACTATCACCAGCTTGGGTGTCGCAGATGTGACCATCTTGGGTTCGAGCGTTGCGATCACTGGCGATGTCGAGAATGCCGTAAAGCACCTTGACACAAGTCCGACGGTCAGGCGTGTTTCAGGAGCCACCCGTTATGAGACCTCAGAAGAGATTGCCAAGTATGCGTCTAGCAACTTCTCTGTTGCAAGGGATTTCGTTGGGGTTGCCACGGGGATAAACTTCCCTGATGCCCTTGCCGGCGGTGTTGCGACCGGCAAGCAGGGAGGCATACTCATACTGACCCACCCCGACACACTCGCCTTGAACTGGGAAGCCTATCTCAGGAGCGGTGTCTATGCAGACGTGAGGCCCGACATTCAGATCTATGGCGGGGCAAACGTCGTCTCCTTAGACGTGCAGGAGACGCTGAAGCAGCTCCTTCTGGACTGGGATTCCGAATCTTAGGGGGGTTGCCATAGCAGTAGAAATTTGAAATGCAATGTTTAAGGAGTAGCGTTCAGGGGATCTTTCTCAGATCGTAGCCGTTCGTTCTCATCGGCTAGCCTCTCAATGAAGGCGATGACATCCGACAGCTGTTCAGCCGCATGCCGAAACCCTGTCTTCTTTGCAAACATCTGACGGTTTGCCTCCAAGTATGCCAGCACTTCCTCCTTTGTCTTCAGCGGCATTATGCCCCCTCCTCGTTGTGGCCGATCCACCTCTGCCGACTACCGATCAGCCTCTCAGGATATGGCGAGTGATCGAGATGCCGACACTTCCAGAGCCTTTTCTTGACATAGCAGACCCCTCTACATGGTTGTCATTTTGGAGGAAGTATCCAGAACTTTGCGACCGCCATTACCTGAGTGCGTGACCAGTGCCGCCGCCTTTGGGGGAAGGGCCCAGAACTTTGCGACCGCCATCACCTCGCGCATATACGAAACGGGAACGGCGTACCAGTCAATGGGTGCCCCTATATGGCGAGCCGCCGAAATACCTGCGCGCCGAGCTGTCTTCTCTGCACGGTAGACATGAAAGGCATTGGTGACAAAGGCCACCGAGGAACCCTCTAGGGATTTTTGCTCTAACAGCTTGTGCGACAGCAAGAAATTCTCGTAAGTCGATGTCGATTCCTCTTCTCTGATTATCTGCTCGGCAGGCACCCCTTTTTCGATGAGGTAGCGCTCCATGGCCAGTGCCTCGGTGATGCCCTCCTGGGGGCCTTGCCCGCCCGAAACAATGATTATGGCATCAGGGTTTTTTTCGGAGTACTCCACGGCGGCATCCAAACGCCAAGCCAAGGTGGCACTGACTGTCTCATCGCGAATGCCTGCGCCAAGGACGATAAGCACGTCTTCGTCGTAGCGTGCGTTATCGGTTTCACCGTAGGTTGCAAGAAAGCAAGACAGTGCGACAACAATGACGCAAGGGGCGATCACCGCCACATGTAACCACTTGGGTGCCCTGTTTTTGATAAGCAAGATGCCGTATACGATAAATCCGAGAGAGAATACGCCAAGAGCAACCAGCCCGAGATTAAAATTACTCACGATAGACATGAATACTGCGTCTATGAGCAACAATGCGCCAACAAAGACAGCAAGATACGCCAGCAGATCCTTTTTCATTACTTTCATCGTTGGTGGATATCCTTTGGCTTAGGTCGCATCACGACGATTTCAAGAGATCAGGTCAGCCGAATGGGCATCGGGGTAACCGGAGCCTTACAAACCCAGATCCTTTTTGAGCTTTGTTGATAGCCGCTCAATTCTCTCCCTGTCCTTTGAGAATTGGCCGATGAGTTGGTCGATTGCGATTAGTATCAATATGCTGTATCTGTTAGCGAAAACAAAGCTTTTCAGGCTCTCATTTATTAGCGCTGGGTAAAAATCGACTAGCTGTGAGATGATCAAAATAAGGACATAGAACAGATATAAGACTGTCTTAAAGGAGACAAAACTATCAAAGAGGAACTTTTGATAGTGGTGGTACTGCCCCGCTATGTCCCCGTCTTTCTGCATATCCATAATGTGCTTTTCTGATTGAAGCATTTTGAGCGCAATCTCATCTAGGGCTAAGGCCGAGATAATGAGCGCAAGATTACCTAAATATGCACAAAGAAGAGAATATCTGGATAACCAAATAAACAAAAAGTAGATGATCAAACTGATGACGATGTTTGTAAGAATTGCATATAACAGAATCTTAATCAATTTCGAAATTTTATCTGACATTGAGTCATCTCCTGTCGGTGCTCTCTGCCACTTCTCCATGCCGTCTGCGACCAGTAATTCCATGGAGCCATTATTATAGTGGTAGGATTTGATGCCTGGGCTGACATGTTAGGAGCAAGCTGTGCGATTCGCCGGAACTGCCCATAAGTATGGCCGCGATATCGACACCGATGTCATCATCCCGGCGCGCTACCTCAACACGAGCGACCCCGCCGAGCTCGCCTGCCACTGCATGGAGGACTTAGATCCGCAGTTTGTGGCCAAGGCCAAGCCGGGTGACATCCTCGTTGCCGAGGAGAACTTCGGCTGCGGCTCCTCGCGCGAGCATGCGCCTATCGCGATCAAGGCGTCGGGCATCTCGGTGGTTATTGCGAAGAGCTTTGCACGTATTTTTTACCGCAATGCCATCAACACCGGTCTGCCGATCATGGAGGCACCCGAAGCGGTCGACGGAATATGCGATGGCGATCGGGTCTCGGTGGATGCCGATGCTGGCGTGATCGTCAACGAGGCCACCGGCGCGACGTATCAGGCCCATGCGTTCCCGCCTTTCGTGAAGGGTATCATCGAGGCAGGCGGGCTCATTGCCTCGGTTCGCGAGCGGAATGTGCGCGGGCAGACGGATGTCGGGGCAGGTGCCGGCATGGGTGCCGAGGGCATGCGTGGACAGACGGGTCCACGCTCATGACGGCATCCGCTGCCACGACTGCCAGCGCCGCTGTCACCGCCAGCGGCGGTAGTGCGACCTCCAGTGCCGCTGGCAGCACCATCCGCCGCATCTGCCTTTTGCCCGGCGATGGGATCGGGCCTGAGATCACCGCCGAGGCGGTCAAGCTGCTCGGCGTGATCGGCAAGCAGCATCAGGTGACGTTCGAGTTTGCCGAGGCACTGCTCGGCGGGGCGGCAATTGACGCGGCTGGGACCGCGCTGCCAGCTGAGACGCTTGCGGCGGCGCAAGCAGCGGATGCGGTGCTCCTTGCGGCGATCGGTGGGCCGAAGTGGGACTCGACGGATCCGGAGAGGCCGCGACCCGAGCAGGGGCTTCTCGGCATGCGTAAGGCGCTCGGGCTGTATGCGAACCTGCGTCCGGTCAGGGTGTTTGATGCGCTCAAGGACGCTTCCAGCCTAAAGCCCGAGTACCTTGATGGCGTGGACATGCTCATTGTGCGTGAGCTCACGGGCGGCCTTTACTTTGGTGCGCGTGCGCGAGAGACGGGTGTTCAAGGCGCCGGTGCCGACGGGGGCGTTGGCATGCGGGCCTTCGACACCATGGATTACCGTGAGTTTGAGATCGAGCGCATCGCACGCGTTGCCTTTTGCGCGGCGCGTGACCGTTCGGGACGGGTGGTAAGCGTCGACAAAGCGAACGTCCTTGAGTCCTCTCGGCTTTGGCGCGAGGTCGTGCATCGGGTACATGCGACCGAGTATCCGGATGTCGGACTCACCGACCAGCTTGTGGACAACACGGCTATGCAGCTGCTTCGCTGGCCGGTGCAGTTCGACGTGGTGGTGACCGAGAACACGTTCGGCGACATCCTTTCAGACGAGGCATCGATGCTTGCCGGATCGCTCGGCATGCTTGCAAGCGCCTCGCTCGGCGACGGGACGGCGCTCTATGAGCCCTGTCACGGGTCGGCCCCGGACATCGCCGGGCAGGGGGCAGCGAACCCGCTCGCGATGCTGCTCTCGGTCGAGCTCATGCTCCGCGAGAGCTTCGCGATGCGCGAGGCTGCCGACAGGCTGCTTGCAGCCATCGAGTCCGTGCTCGCCGAGGGCTGGCGGACGCGTGATATCGCGAGCAGCTCGACTCCTGCCGAGAAGGTCGTAGGCACGAGCGAGATGGGCGACCTGGTGGTAGGGGCGCTGTGAGAGGGTTCACGTAATAAGATATACTGATGTATATCCGTTTGCAAAGATCAGGGAAAGGCACTCGATGGTTTACACGACGACACTCACCCGGTGGGGAAACAGCCAGGGAATAAGGTTGCCGGCGCAGGTCTGCCGTCAGTTGGGGTTGGCTGCTGGCGACAAGTTGCAGCTATCTATCCTTGACAGTGGCGGTCTCGTGATCAGCGCCAGCAAAAAAAAATATGCCCGTAGCAGTCCGGGTGTGACCATCGATGATCTTTTCCGCGGCTACAAAGGGGGGTTTCGGCCAGACGGGGAAAGCTGGGGCAGTGATCTCGGTGCAGAGGTAGTCGAATGAAGGGGCTCTTCAGCCAGGGGGACTTTGTTCTGGTTGACTTTGATCCGACGGTCGGGCATGAGCCAAAAAAGCGCCGCCCGGCGCTTGTGGTGAGCACCGACCGCTTCAATTCGCTTTTGTCGAGCCTTGCCGTTGTCTGCCCGATAACCTCTGTCGACAATGGATATCCACTGCATATCGAGATCGCGCCCGGTAATGCCACTGAAGGCTTTATCTGCACTGAGCAGTTACGGGCAGTTGACTTGAAGCACCGTAAAGCTGTGAGGATGGAGGGCGGCACGCTCGACGAGGAGACAATGGACTCTGTGCTCACGGCAATGGGTGCGATATTTGGTATCTGATTATGTTGGTGCCAAGGAACTTGCGAGGACTGTGGATTTCTTTCAGAAGGCGGTAACCAAGAAGGCGGTAACCACTTGGCGGAGCTGGCCGAGCAGGCAGGTTTTGCAGGGCAGCTGGCAGAGCCAAAAAGAGAGCTGTGGAGTTGGCGGCAAGGTGGCTCTTATGCGCTCTCATCGGAGTCCAGCGACTTTCCCGATAATACATTTTCTGCAAATGCCCACTGGCTCCCCGCGCACGGCTTCGCACTTTCGCGTACACTAGTGACTGTAGCTTCATTCTCGAACACGGAAGGGGTGCGTAAAGATGTCGATGCCGACAGTGGACAAGATTTGGATGGACGGCGGGCTTGTTGATTGGGACAAGGCTCAGATCCACGTACTTTCGCATGCCCTTCATTATGGGTCGGGCGTTTTTGAAGGCATACGCTGTTACGAGCTTGCCGATGGCGGATCTGCTGTTTTCCGTCTGCAGGAGCATATGGAGCGGTTCGAGCGCTCGGCACGTATGCTTTACATGGAGCTGCCGTACAGCGTCGGAGAGACGGTGGAGGCCGTGCGCGAGACGATCCGCGCCAACAGCCTGAAGAGCTGCTATATCCGCCCGCTTGCGTTTCGTGGCTATGGGTCCATGGGGGTTGATCCTACTCCGGCTCCCGTGCAGGTCGTTATTGCGGTCTGGCCATGGGGCAGCTATCTGGGGGAAGAGGGGCTTGCGGCGGGAGTCGATGTCGGCGTGTCGTCATGGCGCCAGCGCAGCATCAATGCCCTGCCACCTGCGATTAAAGCGACGGCCAACTATCTCAACAGCGGATTCGCAAAGATGGAGGCAAGCCGCCACGGATACGCCGAGGCCATTATGCTCAATGAGGACGGTCATGTTTGCGAGGGCACGGGCGAGAACATCTTCGTTGTCCGGGATGGCATCATCTCGACCCCGCCGGTCTCCGATGGCATCCTGGCCGGGATCACTCGGGATTCGGCCATGATTATTGCCGATTCGCTCGGCTATCCGGTGCTTGAGGAGTCGCTTGTCAGAAGCGACCTGTATGCCGCAGATGAGATCTTCATGACTGGCACGGCAGCGGAAGTGGTTCCTGTGCGCTCGGTCGATGGGCACCTTATCGACTGCCCGGGCGAGATCACCCGTGAGCTGCAGGAAGCGTTTTTCCGTGCTGTCCGCGGGGAGGACTCCGATTACGAGGAGTGGCTCGACCGGCTGTAACGGGCGTGCGCGTTCCGTGCGCGTTGTCCCTCGTGTGAGCTATGTGAAACCGAGTTCCTGCGGGTGCAACCTTTACCATAAGGTTGCCCTGCGCGGGGCGACGCGGGGAAAGGTCACATGATGATCACCGTCTATGACACCACATTGCGGGATGGCACCCAGCGTGAAGGAATGTCGCTGTCGGTCGAGGACAAGCTTCGCATTGCGACTCGGCTCGACCTTCTCGGCTTCCATTATATCGAGGGTGGTTTCCCCGGTTCGAACCTAAAGGATATCGAGTTTTTCAAGCGGGTTGTCGAGCTTGAGCTTAAAAACGCTGTCGTCAGCGCATTTGGCTCTACTCGGCACAAAGACACGTTGCCTGAGGATGACACAGGGCTTACGGCGCTTCTTGGCACCGGTTGCGAGGCACTTTGCATTTTTGGCAAGGCATGGACGCTTCATGTGACGGAGACGCTCCGGGCCACGCTTGACCAGAACCTCGATATGGTGCGCGACTCGGTTGCGTTTTTGAAGGCGCACGGGCGCACGGTATTTTTTGATGCCGAGCATTTTTTTGACGGCTACCGTGCGGATCCGTCGTATGCGCTCGAGGTCTGCCGTGCCGCAGTCGAGGTCGGTGCCGATGCGGTTGTGCTCTGCGACACCAACGGCGGCACGCTGCCGCACGAGATCGCACGCATTGTCGCCGAGGTGGCTGCCGCGGTGGCCGCAAAGGCCAATGCGGTCGCGCCTGTTAATGCGCGGGATAATGCGCGGCCAAACAGCGTGCCGGTCGGCGGGGCGCGATCCGCTGGTGTGTCCCTCGGCATTCATGCGCATGATGATTCGGGGTGCGCGGTGGCGAACTCGCTTTTGGCCGTTGAGGCCGGGTGCGTGCACGTCCAGGGCACCATGAACGGCTATGGGGAGCGTGCGGGGAATGCGAACCTCGCCACGATTGTCTCGGCGCTTGAGCTCAAGATGGGGCTTAACGCCGTGGGCCGTGAGCGGCTGAAACTGTTCACCGAGGCAAGTCATTACGTGGCGGAGATAGCCAACATCGCCCCCAATCCTTATCAGCCGTACGTGGGCGCAAGCGTGTTTGCGCATAAGGGGGGAGTGCATGCAAGTGCGGTGGCCCGCCTTCCGGAGGCGTATGAGCACGTGGATGCCTCGGCGGTGGGCAACCTTGCCCGGGTGGTGGTGAGCGAACTCGCAGGACGCACGTCGCTTGTGCTCAAGGCCAAGGAGATGGGCATCGAGCTCGTAGGCGATTCGGTCGCGGATGCCCTCGACGCGATCAAGGATCTGGAGTACCGCGGCTACAGCTTCGAGGCCGCCGACGGATCGCTTGAGCTGATGCTCCGCAAGCGGCTCGGCATCTATGAGCCGCTCTTCCGCCTCGAAAGCCTCAGGGTGATCGCCGAGAAGCGCGAAGATGGCAAGGTGATGACGGAGGCCACACTCAAAATCCACTGCCAGGGGAACCGTTTCATTGCGACCGCCGAGGGCAACGGCCCCGTCAATGCCCTCGATAAGGCCCTGCGCATCGCGATCAGCCGCTTCTATCCTCGGCTTGAGGAGATATCGCTTGTCGACTTCAAGGTGCGCGTCTTAGACGAGAGGAAGGGTACCGGCGCGGTGACGCGTGTGCTCATCGAGTCGGCGGACTCCGGGCGGAGCTGGGGGACGGTCGGCGTCTCGGAGAACATCATCGAGGCATCCTGGGAAGCGCTCGTGGATTCCATCGAGTACGGCCTTGCGCGTGCGAGCGCAAAGCCGACAGCCGCGGTGCCCGAGCCCGCTGAGCCCGAGCCCGAAGCCGCCGAGCATGCAGGTACCAGGCCGACATCTGGCGAATAGTATTTGTTATGGTGCTCGTTTTTGAGGGGGTGTCAGGTTGCGGCTGGTCCGCGTGCTCTATGACGGTGATTGCCGCTACGGTCTTGCCAACCAAGATACCGTCACGCTCATAAGCGACGAACCGTTTGCGGCTTGGGAGCCTGAGAGCCTGCTGCCGCTTGCAGAAGCGCGGCTTCTTGCTCCAGTGACACCTACCAAGGTCGTTTGCGTCGGCCTTAACTACAAGGAGCACATCGCCGAGATGGGTCATGATATGCCCGCCGAGCCGGTGATATTCCTCAAGCCGTCCACTGCTGTGATCGGGCCGGACGACTCCATTCTGCTGCCCCCAGGGGCCGGCGGGGTGGATTACGAGGCGGAACTCGGTGTGGTGATCGGAAGGCGGACTCATCGGGTATCGCCTGAAGAGGCCGCCGAGAACATACTTGGCTTCACATGCGGCAATGATGTGACCGCACGGGATCTGCAGCGCCGCGATGGCCAGTGGTCCCGCGCCAAAGGCTTTGATACTTTCTGCCCGCTAGGCCCGTGGGTGGAAACCGACGTTAGCGATCCGTGCGGCTTGATGATCGAATGCTACGTGAACGGTGAGCAGCGCCAGCATGCGCACACGAGCGATATGCTGTTTTCGCCATACGGGCTTGTGAGCTTTATAAGCCAGGTTATGACGCTCGTGCCAGGCGATGTGATACTCACGGGCACGCCGGGCGGGATCGGGCGGCTTGCCGAGGGCGACTCAGTGGAAGTGCGCATCTCGGGTGTCGGTTCTCTTATCAGCAGCGTCCGCTCGGCAATCTGAACGCTCACGTCATAATGCGCACCTGAGCACGTGCGCTTCGGCCCATATACTGCATAAAGCAGTATACAGTGTGCTGCAACCTGCATATAAATTCTACTGATAAATTTGGCATAATATTTGCTAAAGCTATCAAAAAGGTGTCTAATTGGTGTAAAGTATCATAGTCTTGGAGGCCATACATGGCTTTGGACACAGCACGGCATGACCATTGTTTTTACTGCTTCGTGTTTGTGCGGGTGAGAATGCAGTGAGAAAAAAATTGCAGGCGGAATCAGCGAACCAGTTTGCGCTGGCGCTATTTTTTGTTTCTGCTGCCATTGTGCTAGGGCTCTGCCTTTACATGGGCATTCAGGTAAATCGGTTATCGAAGTACTCTTATACGAGTACGGGGGAATGGCTGCTTGCCACAAGCCGCCATGCTGCTGCGATTGTGACCGCAGAAGAGCTTGACGAGCTGCGCACGCCGGAGGACATGGAAAAGCCCCTGTTCACGGAGATCAGGCAGCGGCTGATCGATTTCGGCGAAAAACACAACAACATCCTCTACGTCTATTACATGCGGGACACTGGCGATGGCATGGCGCAGTATATTGCGGATAACGTTGTTATCGCCGAGAACAAGGACGATCTGGGCTCCGATCCCATCGAGTGGGAGGAAAAAGCGCTGCTAGCGCTGAACGGTTTCTCTGCGGCGGTGGAGATGGAGCAGTATGCGCCCGGATACGAACACCTGATCTCAGCCTTTGCGCCGGTTTATGATGCCGATGGGAACGTGGTTGCTGTCGCCGGTGTCGACTCTGATGATCGGCAGATACTCTCAATCCACAGCACTATGAGGCTCCTTACCTTGCTGTTGTCTGCGGGCGTGCTGAGTACGGTGTTTTGCGGCCTGCTCAGTGTTTGGCTGTACAGGCAGATGGATCAGGCCCGGATAGCGGCGCTGGAGAGCGCGATACACGCCAATCGTGCAAAAAGCGACTTCCTCTCTAACATGAGCCATGAGATACGCACGCCTATGAACGCTATTATCGGCATGACTTCCATTGCGGAATCAACAGACAGTGTTGGACGAAAAGACTATGCGATAAAAAGGATCGAGGACGCTTCTGTCCATCTGCTTGGGATCATCAATGATGTATTGGATATCTCGAAAATCGAGGCAAATAAACTGGAGCTCTCTCCTGCGGCCTTCGATTTTGAGGAGATGCTCCAACGGGTTACCAATATCATCAATTTCCAGGTTGCAAAAAAGCGGCAGGATTTCACGATATATCTTGACATGGATATCCCGCGTGTTCTTGTGTGTGATGACCAGCGGCTTGCGCAGGTAATAACAAACATACTGGGCAACGCGGTGAAGTTCACGCCAGAATATGGCGCAATAAGCCTTGAAGCAAAATTATTAAAAGAGGACAAGGATGGTGTCTGCGATATACAGGTCGAAGTACGGGATACAGGCGTAGGGATCAGCGAGGAGCAACAAGCTAGCTTGTTCAACCCCTTCGAACAGGCCGAAAGCAGCACAACGCGGAAGTTTGGCGGAACGGGGCTCGGCCTCTCCATATCGAAGCGCATTATTGAGATGATGGGCGGCAGCATATGGATCAAGTCCGAGCTTGGCAAAGGGACAACCATCTTTTTCACCATCAGAACCAAAAAATCAAAAGAGAGGGGGAACGACGGCCTATTGCCCAGAAGGGGTACTGGCTTAGAGGGCACACGGATCCTGGTAGTGGGTGGCGAGGCGAGATCACAGGAGTACTTCTGCGATATCGCGGCACGCTCTGGCGTTGCCTGTGACACCGCTGCAACTGGCGAGGAGGCTATCGGGCTCATTGATAAAGGCGACTCCTATGATATCTATTTCATCGACTCGGTGATCCCTGCTACGCCTGTTATGGACGGCATGGCATTTACCCGGCGAATAAAAGAGGCAGACAGTGGGAAACCGATCATCATGATGGGTTTGCCGAGCGGATGGACCGAGGCTGAGGCCGATGTTGATGCCATGCCTGTAGGCGTGGACAGCTTCTTGCCAAAGCCCATCTTCCCCTCGGTCGTCATCGACTGCATAAATGTATACCGCGACGTTGATTTGTCCGATGGGACGCATAGGGCCAAAACGACGCATGAGGCAAAAACAGAAGAGCTGGATTGTTTTGAGGGCTTCTGTGTCTTGCTTGTAGAGGACATCGCGATCAACCGCGAGATCGCGCTGGCATTGCTTGAGCCGACTAAGATCAAGGTTGATTGCGCAACGGACGGTAAAGAGGCCATCCGTATATTCGGCGAAGCGCCGGAAACGTATGACATGATCTTTATGGATGTGCAGATGCCGGAGATGGACGGCTATGATGCAACGCGGCATATTCGTCTGATGGGTGCTGGAAAAGCTGGGACTATACCTATTATTGCCATGACAGCCAATGTGCTCAGTGAGGACATTGAGAAATGCATAGAGGCCGGCATGAACGGCCACATCGGCAAACCACTCGACTTTGATAGGATCCTGGAGATGCTGCGCAAGTATTTGATACCCTGCTAGAGCCAGCCCACTGGGTTCCAGGATAAGTGCGCCCAGATGATCAAAGGAGCGGTGTCTTAAAGATGGCCGGTGATCGCCTCAGGACCGCTGGGGTGGAAAGGCTTCTGCGGGCGTTTCTTACATTGGAGTCTGAGGACGAGGCGTACGCGCTGCTGCTTGATCTTTGCACGGTGCGCGAGATTCGCGAGATGTCGCAACGTTTTGAGGTCGCCGGTATGTTGGCTGCCGGTGAGCAGTACCTCAAGATACAGGAATCAACTGGGGCTTCGGCCACGACTATCTCACGGGTAAGCAAGGCACTGAACTTTGGGGCAGACGGGTACCGTGAGGTCCTCGGCAAACTTGATGCCGGTGAAGGCGCCGGTCGACAGAGCGGTGACCCCGTTTAAGGCGTGTCGGCCTTAAGGCAAGGTGGTCACTTCTGGAAGGGAGCGTCGGCGTGCCGGGCGTGTCGTTTGTGCATCTGCACACCCATAGTGAGTACTCTATGCTCGATGGCGCTGCTAGGGTAAAGCAGCTGGTGGCGCGGGCGGTTGACCTTGAGATGCCGGCACTGGCAATCACCGATCACGGATACATGTACGGTGCGGTTGATTTTTACCGCACGACCGTTAATGCCGGTGTCAAGCCCCTCATCGGGTGCGAGGTGTATTTCACCCCCGAGCGCAAGCTTTCGGGCGGCAAACCAGACCTCTACCATCTACTGCTGCTCGCAAAGGACAACGAGGGCTACCGGAATCTCATGGCCCTTGTGTCGGACGCGGCCGTCTCAGGCTTTTACTACAAGCCGCAGGTTGATCTTTCGCTGCTGGAAAAGTACTGCACCGGGCTCATTTGCACCTCGGCATGTATGAGCGGGATTGTAAGCAAGTCGGTGGAGCGTGGTACGCCAGAGGAGGCCGAACGCTGGGCAAAGACCTACGCGGAGCTGTTTGCGCCCGGCGACTTCTACATCGAGCTGCAGGAGCAGGGCATCACCACAGACAACGGCGTAAGTCAAATTGAGATCAACCGGGAGCTTGCCCGCATCGCCGCCAGGCTTGGCCTGGGCCTTGTGGGTACCAACGACATCCACTACCTGGAGCGTGCGGATGCGGAGACCCACGACCTGCTGCTCTGCATCGGCACCGGCTCGACCGTCGAGCAGCAGGGTCGGCTGAAGTTCTCCTGCGACCAGTTCTACATGAAAACACCCGACGAGATGGCCGAGGCGCTCTCAGGCTACCCCGAAGCGCTCGCAAACACCCTCGAGGTCGCTGAGAAGTGCAATGTCTCCATGGAGTTCGGCAAGATCATCCTCCCCGCGTTCCCGCTGCCAGAGAAGCGCACTGCCGAGGAATACCTCCAAGAATGTTGCATGGAGGGGCTCAAGAAACGCTATGGGGACCCGGTTCCCACGCACGTGCTTGAGCGTCTCGACGACGAGCTCGAGGTGATCAACGACAAAGGGCTTGCCGCATACTTCCTTATTGTCTCCGACTTCACCCAGTGGGCGAAGGATGCGGGGATCGGTGTGGGGCCTGGCCGTGGCTCGGCGGCGGGGTCGATCATCTCGTATTCGCTCGGCATTACCAACCTTGACCCTATCGAGCAGGGGCTTTTGTTTGAGCGCTTCTTGAACCCAGAGCGCACGGAAATGCCCGATATCGATATGGATTTCGATGACGAGCGGCGCAACGAGGTCATCGATTACGTGCGCGACAAGTACGGCGACGACAGGGTCGCCCAGATAATCACATTCGACACCATGAAGGCGCGGGCGGCAGTGCGTGACGCCGGGCGCGTGCTCGGGTACCCCTACAACATCCCCGACCGGATCTCGAAGATGATCCCGAGAATGCCGCTTGACCTTACAATCAGCCAGGCGCTTTTCGGCGATGCGGAGAAAAGGGTCCCGGCCTCCCCTGAGCTTGCCGAGGACTACCGCAGCAACCCGGACACCAAGCGCATCGTCGATGCCGCACGGTCGATCGAGGGGATCACCCGCAACGAGGGCGTCCACGCCGCCGGGGTCGTGATCTCCCCCGACCCGCTCGACCAGCACCTGCCGGTCAAGCGGGACACCAAGGGCGGCTCGGTGATCACCCAGTACAACGGCCCGACCGTGGCCGACCTCGGCCTGCTCAAGATGGATTTCTTAGGGTTGCGGACGCTCACGGTCATCGCAAGCGCGCTTGCCCAGATCCATGAGATCCACGGCATCAGGATCGATATCGACACCATACCTATGGACGACACGAAGACCTGGAAGCTGCTGCAGCGCGGCGACACCGATGGGGTGTTCCAGGTGGAATCGCCGGGAATGAAAAGCGTGCTCAAGCAGCTCAAGCCGACGGTGTTCGCCGATCTCGTCGCAGTGGTCGCCCTCTATCGTCCAGGGCCGATGGACTCGATCCCCAACTTCATCAAACGCAAGCATGGCAAAGCGCCCATCAGCTACTACGATGAGCGCCTCATGCCGATCCTCGAGGAGACCTACGGCCTGATGGTCTATCAGGAGCAGGTCATGCGGATATCGATGGAGATGGCCGGGTTCACCGCAGCCAAGGCAGACAAGTTACGCAAGGGCATGGGCAAGAAGATCAAGGCGATCATGGACGAGCTGCATCCGCAGTTCATCGAAGGCTCGCTTGAGCGTGGCTATGGGAAACAGATCGCCGAGCAACTCTGGAATGACATTGCCGAGTTCGCGAAGTACGCGTTTAATAAAAGCCATGCTGCGGCGTATGGCCTGCTCTCATACCAGACGGCCTATCTAAAGGCGCATTATCCGCTTGAGTATATGGCGGCAGTGCTCACCAGTTACACGGGCAGGACCGATAAGACCGTCCACTACCTGGTTGCCTGCAGCAAAGCGGGCATAGCGGTGCTTCCCCCCGACGTCAACTCCTCCGGCGCGTTCTTTACCACCGTGGATGGCTCGATCAGGTTCGGGCTGGCCGGGATTCGGGGAGTGGGCGAGGGGGTCGTCGAGCGGATCGTGAAAGCCCGGGAGACCGGGCCGTTCACCTCGCTGCAGGACTTCTGCGACCGGGTGGATTTTGCCCAAATGAATAAAAAGACGTTCGACGCGCTCATCAAAGCGGGCGCATTCGATTCGACCGGGTACACGCGCAAACACCTCATGTCGCTCATGGACCCCTGCGTCGACGCTGCTGCGAAAAGGCATCAGGACAAGAGCACCGGACAGGTTTCCATGTTCGACATGTTTGCGCCCGAGGACCATGGCTTTGCCGAGGAGGTCCCTCCTCCAAACGGGGACGAGTGGGCAAAGAAGATGAAGCTCGCCTTCGAGAAGGAGATGCTCGGCATCTACGTCTCCGACCACCCGCTCTCCGAGGTTGCCGACGCGGTGAGGAATGCCGCCGATTATTCGCTTGCCGAGATAGCTGAGCTTGAGGACGGGGCCTCAGGATGGTTTGCCGGCATCATCACGGCGCTCGACCGGCGACCGACCAAACGGGGCACCATGATGGCCAACGTGCTGCTAGAGGATATCGAGGGTAGCGCCGAGGCGATATTCTTCCCTCAGATGTATGAGCGCTGCCGGGAGATCCTACAGATCGACAACGTCGTGCGCATCAGAGGGAAGATAGAGGATAGCGACCGGGGCAAGAAGATCATGGCCTATGAGGCCGAGGAGTTCGACGAGCGCAAATACGCGGTGCTGCAAAAAAAGCTGGTTGTCAAGATAGGTGCGGATGCTTTGACGAACGGGCAGACAGGCGAGATCAGGAGCATTCTGAAGCACTTCCCCGGCAAGGATCCCATTGAGCTGCACGTTTGGGACCAGGAAAGGGGCAAGACCATCAAGTGCCGCATGAGCGAGGAGGTAGATTCGTCTGCCGGAGGCCTGCGTGCCGAACTGATCGACCTGTTTGGTGCGGATGCGATAAAGGGCGATGCCGGGTAGACGAGTGGCTGGCAACTGCGGACAACCGCAGCCCAGCTCAGCAACCGCGCTAACAGCCCCAGCCAACAACCGCAGCTGATGTCAGCTGGCCTCCGCTGACGGCATCAGCTAACACTTGTTTGCAAAGTTCGGAATAGAATATTGCAAACATCGGTATTAGCAGGTAATGGAGTCTTGCAGGCACGCGAATGAGGAGAGTTTCACTTTAGTACTCTACTGTGATAGAGTATATAATTGAGAAATGTGGATTCCGCAAACCGCTCGCCGCTCGCTTGTCCCGACTGCTCCGACTGATCGCCCCGACCACCCGTTCCGCCCACGAAAGAAGGCAGGTATCCCGTGCGTCCCGTTACCGCCAGGGGTTTTCGCGATGTGCTTCCCGATGAGGCAGCCGTGCGCGAGGCCCTGCGTGTGCAGTTAAGCGACTCCCTGCTTGCCTGGGGGTACTCACGCGTTGAGACACCGATCGTCGAGCGCCTCGACATGCTCGAGTCCGGTGCCGGCCCGCTTGCAGATGCCGTATTCAAGCTGACCGACTCCGATGGCACCCTGCTCGCGCTTCGTCCCGACTTGACAGTGCCCATTGCTCGGCTGGTGGCCTCGCGGTTTGCCGAGAGGCCCGGCCCGCATCGCTTGTTTTATGTGGCGGATGTCTTCCGCGAGCGGGAGTCGCTGCGCGGCCAGGCGCGGCAGTTCACGCAGGCCGGCGTCGAGCTCATCGGCGCAAGCGGTGCGGCTGCCGATGCCGAGTGCGTCGCGGTGCTCGCTGACTCGCTTAAAACAGCCGGGCTCAAGCAGTTCTTGGTGTCGGTCGGCTCGGTGGAGGTCCTCTCGGCGATCATCGCAGCTGCTGGCATGCCTGCCTCGTGGGGCGATAGGGTCATGGTCGCGGCGCACCAGCGCAACCTGGTGGAGCTGCGGGGGCTTTCCTCTGCCAAAGGCGTTTCGCCGCAGGCCCAAAAGGCGCTCCAGGAGGTCCCGCGTCTGAGCGGCGGGGTCGAAGCTATCGCAGCCTGCCGAGAAACGGTTGCAGGTTTTGGCTGCGATGCGGCGCTTGACGCGCTTGAGGAGATGCTTGGGCTGCTTGCGGCGGCGGGTGCGGCAAAAGACGTCGTTGTCGACTTTTCCGTGATGCGCTCCTTTGACTACTACACAGGCATTGTCATCGAGGCGTGTGCACCGGGCATTGGCGTTCCGCTCGGCGGCGGAGGGCGCTACGACGGGGTTCTCGGGCGGCTGGGCGCTCCTCTGACCGCAGCGGGGTTTGCGCTCGGGATCGAAAGGCTGGCGATCGCCCTTGCCGAGCAGACCGGCGGGCCCTGTCTGCGCGGGCTCGATGCGGTCGTTGGGGGCGATGCGGCAAGCGCCCTTGCGTCGGCTGCCATGCTTCGGCGGATCGGATGGCGGGTGCGTGTGTCGGAAAGGGCCGGTGCCAGGCTTTTAGATGAGGCCGAGCGGGAGGGTGCCCGAATGGCGATGGTTGCCGCCCCCGGCTCGCTTGCGCGTCTTGATCGGGACGGAAGGGCGGTCGGGCTCACCAGCGAGGAGCTTTCGGTTCCTCCGACGCTGGCGCAGCCAGGCGTTGCCCAACCCGATCTCGGAGGGGGCGAGTGACGTGATCGTGGCATCAAGCGCGTCGGGTGACCGCAAGCTGCGCATCGCAGTGCCAAAGGGGGCGCTTTTCGAAGGGAGCCTCGCGGCCCTCTCGGCAGCGGGCATGGATGTTGAGGGGCTTGCCGACCCGGGCCGCCAGCTCCTCGTCGAGCTAAAAGACGCCCAGATCATTATCGCGAAGCCCTCCGATGTCCCGATCTATGTGGCCTATGGCGGTGCGGACTGCGGGATAGCCGGTCGTGATGTGCTGGTAGAGGCGGCGACTGAGGTGGCCGAGCTCGTGGACCTGGGGTTCGGGGCCTGCCGGTTTGTGGTTGCAGCCCCGATTGCCTCAGATGATGTGTTGGGGCAGTTCGAGCGTCAAGGGGTGCTCAGGGTCGCCACAAAATACCCAGGGGTCGCGCAGGCACACTTCGACGAGCGTGGCCAGCAGGTCGAGATCGTGAAGCTGTATGGCAACATAGAGATCGCCCCTTTGATCGGCATGGCCGATGTCATCGTAGATATCACGGCGACCGGAGCGACTTTACGCGAGAACGGCCTGCAGGTGGTCGACGAGGTCTGGCCGAGCACCGCACGCTTTGTAGGAAACCCCGTAGCGGTGAGGATCGATCCCCGAGTGGCTGCCCTTGCCGATATGTGGTGATTCGGCGTGCTTTTGAGGCGGACGTACGCCTTGGGCACGTAGTGTGGTATATGAATGTGCGTACCTGCTATACCGGGAGTGTCGCATGGGGCTGCTGCGCGGGGCTTGTTGCGCGGAAGCTGCCGCACTTAAATGGGTCAAGGCGCCTCTGCTGCGATTGGCCAGTGCCTCCGCGGGCGATACGAGGGGATGTGAGTTCTTGAGATGATGCGTCGAATTGTGCTTGAACCCGGCATGAGGCTCGCCGAGTCGGACCTTTTGCGGAGCGGCGGGGTTGATGCCGAGGCACTCAACGTCGCCAGCCGGATCGTCGATGACGTCCGGCGACGTGGCGACAAGGCGCTGCGTGCCTATACGCTCCAGTTCGACAAGGCGAAGCTTGGGGATTTAAGGGTCTCGGAGGCCGAGATCGACCAGGCGATGGAGACGTGTGACGAGGCGTTCATCGATGCGATCACGATGGCCGCTGCCGCGATCACCGATTTCCACGAGCGGGAACTGCCGCAGAGCTGGTTCACCACTCAGGAGGGAGGGGTGTTCCTCGGCCAGAAGGTCACGCCGCTCTCGCGGGTGGGGATATACGTCCCCGGTGGTCGTGCGCGGTATCCCTCAAGCGTGCTTATGAACGCCATTCCCGCGGTTGTTGCAGGTGTCGAGGAGATCGCGATGGTCGTGCCGCCTGCGGAGGGCGGTAGCGTTGACCCGCACACGCTTGCCGCAGCGGCGCTCGTGGGGGTCCATGAGATATACCGGGTCGGGGGGGCTCAGGCCATCGCCGGGCTTGCCTACGGCACGGACTCGATCCCCAAGGTGGACAAGATAGTCGGCCCGGGGAACGCGTATGTCACCGCTGCGAAAAAGATCGTGATGGGCGATGTCGGCATCGATATGCTCGCCGGCCCTTCCGAGGTGCTTGTGCTCGCCGACGAGTCTGCGATCCCGGTCTTGACCGCTATCGACCTCATGGCCCAGGCCGAGCATGACCCGCATGCGACCAGTTACCTGGTCACCGTGGATCCGGACTTCCCCGATCTGGTGGAGGAGTCGATAAGGCTTTTGCTCGAGGAGTCGCCACGTCGCGAGGTCACCGCCCGTGCGCTTACCGACAACGGGCTTGTCGTCGTATGCCCGGATGTCTTTACCGCCCTTGATGCGGTGAACCTTATCGCGCCGGAGCACCTTGAGATGCAGGTGATGGAGCCCCTCGAGTTGCTCAGCTATATCCGTAATGCCGGGGCGATCTTCTTGGGCAACTGGACCCCCGAAAGCGTGGGCGACTACGTTGCCGGGCCAAACCACGTCCTGCCCACTGCAGGGACGGCGCGGTTCTCAAGCCCGCTCTCCGTGAATGACTTTGTGAAGCGCTCAAGCGTGCTTAACTACAGCGTCGGCGCGCTTCGGGCCGATGCGTCACCGGTCGTAGAGATCGCCGGCCGAGAAGGCCTCTGGGCACACGCGCAGGCTGTCATCCTCAGGCTTGAGGTGCTAGACAGCATCCTGTCTGACGACGACGACTTCGATGACGACGGCGGCTTCGATGACGATGACGGCCTCGACCTCGGCGGTGAGATTGTGGACATCGCCGACATAAGCGGCTTTCCTGGCGCAAAAGGGCAGGACTGAAAGATGGGCGCACTACGTTCTCCTCGGCCCGAGTTCAAAGACCTTATCCCTTATAGCGCGAAGGACGTGCGCGTCGAGGTCATGCTTGCGAGCAACGAGCATCCTGCCAGCCTGCCGAGCGAGCTGCTCGCAAAGATAGCCGAGCGCCTCCCGGACTTTTCTTTCAACCGCTATCCGGATCCCGTTGCCACTGAGCTTAGGGAGCTGATTGCCGAGGCAAACGGCCTTGAGGCGGGGAATGTGCTCATCGGCAACGGCGGCGATGAGATCATCTTCAACCTACAGCTTGCCTGGGGAGGGCCGGGTCGCACCGTCCTTGATATGCCGCCTACGTTCTCGATGTATGCGATCGATGCTAAGGCGACGGGGACGAGCTTGGTTCAGGTTCCTCGGCTTGACGATTTCTCGATCGATGAGAAGGCGGTCCTTTCGCGGGTAGGCGAGGGGGACATCGACATCGTCGTCGTCTCAAACCCCAACAATCCTACCGGCGGGCTTGCCAATGAGTCGTTCCTTATCGAGCTTCTCGGTGCCACAGATGCGCTTGTGCTTGTCGATGAGGCGTACTTTGAGTTCAGCCGCCACACGATGCGTCCGCACATGGCGAGGCACGAGAACCTGGTGATTCTGCGCACCTTCTCGAAGGCGTTCTCGCTTGCGGGGCTACGCATCGGCTACATGCTTGCACAGCCGGATGTGGTGAGCGAGCTTTTGAAGGTCCGGCAGCCTTACTCGGTGGATGCGTTTGCGCAGTGGATCGCGGCGATAGTCTTTCGCGAGCGCCCCGCTTTCGAGCAGGGGCTTTCCGAGATCCTACGCGGGCGGGACCAGATCATGCACGGCTTGCGGCTGATCCATGGCATCGAGGTCTTTGAGAGCGAGGCCAACTACGTACTGTTCCGCACGGAGCACGCTTCGGCGCTTTGGAGGGACCTCTTGCGCAACTACTCGGTGCTGGTGCGGGACTTCTCGCGCACTCCCGGCCTTGAGGGCTGCCTCCGGGTCACGGTCGGTACCCCTGAGGAGAACCGGCGGTTCCTTGAGGCAACCGACGAGGTGCTCTCAAGCCGCCGAGCCGCCGGGTATTTCTGCAAGAATGCGGATGGCGCGAAGGCATCCGAGCACTGACGGGGCGCCGAGCGCAGATGGGTGCCGAGCACTGACGGGGCACCGAGCACTGGCAAGTCGATGGGCACTGACAGAAACGAGAAACCCATGCCGAGAAGCTCAAAGATCATGAGAGAAACGAGCGAGACGCACATCGCACTCTCGCTGGGCCTCGACGGCTTGGGCACATGCGAGGTCGAGACAGGCGTCCCCTTCTTCGATCACATGCTCACCGCGCTGGGACGCCACGCGCTCATTGATCTGAGCGTGAAGGCTACAGGAGACATCGGGGTCGATGCACACCACACGGTCGAGGATGTGGGCATCGTGCTTGGGCAGGCGTTCGCGCAGGCCCTCTGCGACAAGGCCGGGATCGCGCGGTTCGGGTGGGCGGTGATCCCGATGGACGAGGCGCTTGTGCTGGCCGCAATCGACATCTCCGGGCGTGGGCAGCTGCACTATGATGTGGATCTTCCTATCGAGATCATCGGCACCTTCGACACGACGCTCGCAAAGGAGTTCCTCGTCGCCTTCGCCTCCAATGCCGGGCTTACGCTGCACGTGCGTTCTTTCGCCGGCGGGAACAGCCATCACATCATCGAGGCCGCGTTCAAGGCGGTGGCGCGTGCGCTGCGTGATGCCGTTGCCATTGATTCGCGGGTCACCGGGGTGCCGAGTACCAAGGGGTCGCTGTGATCGCAGTCATCGATTACCGGATGGGCAATCTGCGTAGCGTGCAGAAAGGCCTTGAGCATGCGGGCGTTCCAGGTGTCGTGGTCACTGGTGACCCGACCGAGATCCGCCATGCCGATGGCATCGTTTTGCCAGGGGTAGGAGGGTTTTACGGCGCTGCCGCCAACCTCAAAGAGGACGGTACCTGGGGGGTGCTTAAAGAGCGGATCGGAGAGGGCGTGCCGTTCCTCGGCATCTGCTTGGGGCTTCAGCTGCTTGCGGACATCGGGCATGAGGGTGGCGAATGCGAAGGGCTCGGGCTCGTCCCCGGCGCCTGCGAGCGTCTTCCCGCGGGGGCGAAGATCCCCCATGTCGGCTGGAACACCGTTGAGTTCCCGCGTGAGAGCCCGCTGTTCTCCGGGATCGAGGAATCGACCGCATTCTACTTCGTGCACAGCTACCATTTTGTCCCAGCTGACATGGATGTGGCAATAGGGGTCACCGGCTATGGCGCACGGTTCGTCTCGGCGATCCAGGCCGGGAACCTGTTCGCGGTACAGTTCCATCCCGAGAAGTCATCAAAAACGGGACTCGCGCTCCTTGCGAACTTCGGGAGGATCGTTGAGGGGAGGCACTCGTGATCGTCTTTCCGGCTATCGATCTGCTCGGCGGCAAAGTGGTTCGGCTTGCGCAGGGCGACTATGGGAAGGTGACGGTCTATGCCGAGAACCCGGTTGCACAGGCGCGTGAGTTCGCTGTTGCCGGTGCCGAATGGTTGCACGTGGTCGACCTTGACGGCGCGCGGGACGGGGCTCCCGGCAACACGGAGGCTATCTCCCACATTGTCCGTGAAGTCGATCTGCCAGTGCAGGTCGGGGGCGGCATTCGGACGCTTGAGGCGCTCGGCACCCTTGCGGAGGCGGGTGTCGCGCGGATGGTGCTCGGCACCAAGCTTGCCACCGACCCGGAGTTCGCGCGGGAGGCGGTCTCTCGTTTTGGTGGCGAGAGCATCGTTGCAGGCGTAGATGCCCGTGACGGCATGGTCGCTGTCGAGGGCTGGCGGGAAGGGATCACGACATCGGCCACCGATCTCGTTGCCGAGCTGAGGAGCCTGGGCATTCGGCACCTTGTTTATACCGATATCAGCCGAGACGGCATGCGCACCGGTGTCGATATCGACGCTTACGAGGCGATTGCCGAGACAGCGGGGTTCCCGGTGATCGCAAGCGGCGGGGTATCGACCCTGGATGATTTCCGTGAGCTTGCGGCGACCGGGCCGGATGTGATGGAGGGCGCTATCACCGGGCGAGCGCTTTACGAGGGCGCGTTCAAGCTCAAGCACGCTATCCGGGCAGCCCGAGGGGAGTACTGACGCCCATGTTGATGAAGCGCGTTATACCCTGCCTGGATGTCCACAAGGGACGTGTGGTCAAGGGCATCAATTTTATTGATCTGCGTGATGCAGGGGATCCGGTTGAGATGGCTGCCATCTACGATGCCGAGGGGGCAGACGAGCTGGTCTTTTTAGACATCACCGCCACGCATGAAGAGCGACCCTACATGCTCGATGTGGCGGCGCGTGCCGCCGAGAAATGCTTTATCCCTTATACCGTCGGTGGCGGCATGCGCACAGCCGCCGATATCCGGGCGATGCTGGCTGCGGGATGCGATAAGATATCGATGAACTCCTCGGCGGTAAAGACGCCTGAGCTCGTAACCGAGACGAGCCACGCGTTCGGCGCACAGTGCATTGTGGTCGCAATCGATGCGCGGCGCGTGCCCGGCTCTTCGCCTGCGCGCTGGGAGGCCTTTATCTCAGGTGGGCGCACCAACACGGGGCTTGATGCGGTTTTATGGGCTGCCGAGGCCGAGCGCCGGGGGGCAGGGGAGATACTGCTCACCAGCATGGACTGCGACGGCACCCGGGATGGCTATGATATCGACCTCACGCGTGCGGTCACCAGTGCCGTGAACATTCCGGTGATCGCCAGCGGGGGAGCCGGTGAGCTCGATCATTTCGCCGAAGTGGTGGTCGAGGCCGATGCCGATGCGGTGCTAGCGGCAAGTGTGTTCCATTTTGGGATCTTCACGATCCGACAGGTCAAAGAGCGCATGGCATCGGCGGGTATCCCGGTCAGGCTGTAGGGACAGAAACAATCAAGGACGACAGGAGTAATCTCATGGTTGACCGCGAACGCGATCTTTTGGGCATAAGTGGGCTCACCTACGATGCCACGGGGCTTATCCCTGCCGTTGTGCAGGATCATGCGACCGGAGATGTCTTGATGGTCGCCTATATGAACCAGGAATCGCTCGCAAAAACGATCGAGACTGCTAAGACCTGGTTTTGGAGCCGAAGCCGTCAGAAGTACTGGATGAAAGGCGAGAGCAGCGGCCATACCCAAGATGTCCATGAGATCCTTTATGACTGCGATGCCGATTGTCTGCTGGTGCAGGTGACACAGCACGGCTCTGGCGCGTGTCACACCAACGAGCGCTCCTGTTTTTATCGGTTGCTGTACCCGGAGCCGATGTCGCTTTCGGCATCAGGCGGACAGGTATCTGCCGAGCAGACATCATGTGGGCAGGAGGGTGCGGGCGATGGCGGTGGGTGACGAGGGCTGCCTGGAGCGCACGGTATTGGGCACGGAATATTTCGGCGCGGTAATCGATGCCCTTTGGGCGACGATTGAGTCGCGCCGGGGCGCGGATCCGGACACATCCTATACAGCTCGGCTACTGGTGACCCATGAGGACAAGCTGCTCAAGAAGATCGGGGAGGAGGCCACCGAGGTAGTCATGGCGGCCAAAGATGCTGATCGCGGGCAGCTTGCATATGAGGCAGCCGACCTTGTCTACCATCTGCTGGTAGTGTTTGCGCGCTACGGGCTGTCCCCAGACGACCTTGCGGATGAGCTTGCCACACGGTTTAAATAAACGTGCGTGCCTACCAGGCATTCAAGGCCCATTGCGACCCTCAACGGCATCTTTGGCGCGGCAGCCCGCCCGCTTATGCCCTGGTGCCTTGCAACTGGTATCATTAAGACAGGCTCCAACACTGGCCGACAGGCCGGTGTCCCAGTGGCACCCTTGCGTGGGGCGGCAAGGCCAGCAGGGCAAGCAAGGCCGGCGTGAAGTGCCGGCCTCCAAGACGAAAGAGGAGGCTTCATGGGCAAGACCTTTTGGAAGACGACGGGCAGGAGGCAGAGGGCTCGCCTCTCGATGCTTCTCTGCCTTGTGCTTGCCTTCGGCGCTATGCCGGGAGCAGCGCCTGCGGCACCAGAGCCGCCCGGGATCGCGTCACTTTCCTCGGCAGGGTTCGTCGGTTGGGAGGCTGTGAGCGCAGGGTATGGCCACTCCCTCGGCATCAGGGAGGACGGCTCGCTCTGGGCGTGGGGGTACAACGACGACGGCCAGCTCGGCGACGGCACGACGACAAGCAAGAATGCCCCTGTGTGCGTCGGGACCGGCAACGACTGGGCGGTCGTGAGCGCTGGCGAGTACCACTCCCTAGCCCTCAAGGCAGACGGTTCGCTCTGGGCATGGGGCTGGAACAACTACGGCCAGCTCGGCGACGGCACGACGGCGAACAGGAACGCTCCCGTCCGCATCGGCACCGGCACTGACTGGAAGGCGGTAAGCGCAGGTGCCGACCACTCCTTTGCCATCAAGCCCGACGGCTCGCTCTGGGCATGGGGCTGGAACGACTACGGCCAGCTCGGCGACGGCACGACGGCGAACAGGAGTGCCCCTGTCCAGGTCGGGGGTGCTGCCGATAACTGGCAGGCCATGGGCGGGGGATGGTACCACTCCCTCGGCATCAAGTCAGACGGCTCGCTCTGGGCGTGGGGGCGCAACGACTACGGCCAGCTCGGCGACGGCACGACGACGA
>Ga0123353_10001858_pt1 | contig 26022 bp, 19 predicted proteins | sample TergutLab28metaG_3_FD_92763 | JGI IMG/M metagenome (GOLD analysis project Ga0123353, IMG submission 92763) | Labiotermes labralis P3 segment gut microbial communities from Petit-Saut dam, French Guiana - Lab288 P3 | ecosystem: Host-associated > Arthropoda: Insects > Digestive system > Gut ...
CGGTGACGTTGGGGAGGAGGATATCCACATCCGCGACGATGTGCATCCTGCCGTTCAGGGTCGTGGTTTCATAGTTCCAGTGCTGCGGCGCGCCCAGGCGGGCATACAGCGCGTCGTTGACGAGGGGGGCGGGCTGCGCAGTGGCCGCTATCAGGCCGTCCAGCCCCACGCCGTCGTTTTTGTTGATGACGATGTCCTTGTCGGGCGTGGGCTGGCAGGCGGCGAGTGCGAAGACGCTTGCCAGTGCGATTACGAGTGCGATTATCTTTTTCATATCCTAATACCCTTTCGTTGTGTCGATAATGCTGCCGTCGATGGCGTTGATGCAGAGCAACAGGTAGTTGATGGTACTATCCGTTTCACCGTTTTTGAATGCGCGGTGGCGCACGCCGTAAAAATTCCAGACCGGGATGAGCAGGCCGTTTTCTATGGAGCCCTGCTCCACGATACGTAGCATCTCCAAGCGAACTTCCGTAAATTCCAGCGTCATTTGGGCGCCTTCGGCTTGGAGTTCGTATGTGATCGGCGTCATTCTCTCAAAGATTTCCTGCACTTCGGCGTAGGGCAGGAGTGCGCTGCTTTCTACCTTTGTTTCTATCAGTTGCAGCGGCGCCGTCCATACAAAGGCGGAGATGCCGCTGTCGTTTATGCTGATTTCCACCAGTTCATAGTCCCAGGTGGGACTGTAGGTCGCTTCCCCCCTGCCTGCATCGGGGTCGGGCTCGATATATGTTGCACCCTGCTTAAAGGCTGTGGGGAGACCGTTGATGTCGCGGGTGCAGAAGACGGAGTAACTGTAATATACGGGGGTTTGTTTTGCGTCGTCGCCGTAGCATATCATCAGATTCACGCGACTTACCTGCATGGGGAGACCCATTTCTCTGATCAACGCTTCCGCTTGGGCTTTGGCGTCGGCGGGCGAGGTTCGCACGAACTGCGCGGCGCTTTCGTCCAATTGACCGTTCAAGCCCAGCTCATAGCGGTTTTTGGGCGTGCTCTCGCCAAAATATTGCTGTGAAGCGGCGGCGTACTCCATTCTTGCCGTGCCGGGGCCGTATTGGTTGCGGTACGCGGGCATTACCTTTCGCCTGTTTTCGGCGCTGAAATAGATATTGCTCTGGCTGTTGTGGCCGTATGCCGCCATGCTTTCACAGATGACTTGCCCGTTGCGCTCATCTATTTGCTGATAGCTTTTAAGCTTGCTGTCCGCGCGCTGCGGCGCAAGCTCCATTGGGGCGGTTTGATATTCCGCTTGCAATTCGGCGAGACGGCGCTCGTAAATTTCCTTCCATGATGGGTCAAAATCGGCGCTTTCCAATTGCTGCATGATGTACAGGATGTCCGCCTGCAACTCCTCCTTTGTGCGCTCGTTGGGCCATTCCCACATTTCCGCGTCGCCGACAAGCACGGCCCACGCGCGATCGACCTGTTCCTGCGTGAAGTCGCCGCGCCGCACTTGGACGATCGGCATGGCGCTTCCGGTTGGCACGAATACGGGGGCGTTGGCGGTGATGGTCAGGTTTCCCTTCGTGCTTTCATATTGGAATATGGCGGGCGCGTTGACCTGCTCCGCGATGGATTTCGTCTCTGTACCGTTCGGCATGGGGGCGGCGGCGCTCTCTATCATACTGTCGAGATCCTTGCCCATCACGATGGGCGCGTCCGGCGTGGGCTGGCAGGCAAAACTGCCTATCAGGAGCAGCGGGGCTATTATAATAGCAAGTGTTCGCTTCATAATACAATTCCTTTCGCTAATACATCAATCCAAGGTCTATGAGACTGCCATCAATCGCGTTGAGCGTCAGGAAACAGATGGTCGCGCCTTGGCTTTCTCCATCCGACACGGTACTCTCGGTATAGCCCATAAAACTCCAGGTTGGGATCAATTTATAGTTGCTGCGGCTGTCCTTCAATAAAATCTTTGTCAATCCGAATTCGACACGGCTGATATGCACCTCTTTGGTTCCCAAACGGGCATCCAATGTGAATTCCTGCGCAAGCTCGGGCAACAGCAGAAAGTCCATTTGTGTATAGAAAAGATTTTGGATTTCCTCCCATGGCAGGATCTGCACATTCTCATTGTCCACTCCGAGGATTTGGGAGGGATTCTCCCAGTTGATTTTCACAATCGCGCCGTCTTGCACTTCAAAACACAGATATTCCCGTTTCCAAAGGGGCGGCATATCATTGTCGATTCGGAACAGCACTTCTTTGTAATACAAAATCAGGGATTGGATCACCGATTTCGTTATCTTGTCTCCCTTGTCATAGACAGCCTGATTCGGGCAAAATACGTCCACGATTTTTTTCAGCATTTCGCCGCTTTCAAATTTCTTTTCCGAGATGGAGAGCACCGGCACGGAAGCAGGGCGCGCGGGCAGTTCGGCATCCACAATCAGTTTTCTGCCGGATGGATATTCCTTTTCATCGCGCCAGGGGCCGGAAGCGGAGGGATCGGCGTCCCCATTGGGTGCTGCCGTGGTTTGAATCCCTTCGCTCAATTCATCCTTGCCTATCACGATAGGCCCCTCCGGTGTCGGCTGACAGGCGGCGCAGAGGAGGAATGATATAAATATAATAATGAAAAGATGCAGTTTTTTCATTGATAAAATTATTCCTTTTTGTAATGTTTTTATGATGTTGGGGCAAGTGCGCGGAGCGTTAGGTCGATGTTGGAGCCGTCTATGGCGTTTACGGCAAAAACGCAGGTGTAATCATCCATCGTCGAGCTGTCTGCTTCCTTATAGTAGACCAGCCACGCGGGAACGAGCATGCGCAGGTTTGGCTCGTTTTTCACGGGGATCAACAGCCCGGTCAGCTTGATTTCCGTTATATGAAGTGCCAATACCAATTCCGGCACATCATGCAGTATCTTCGAATGAACATAGCCGTATTTTAGGTTGTTTCGGATGACCTGCTTCACATTTTCAAAATCCATCATGGCGACATTGGCGTTCAACTCCTCCACAATTTCCAAGCGCCCTCTCCAGGAAAAAGACTGTATGCCGTCAGCGTTGATAAATACGACCAGCGATTCCGGTCTCCATTTCTCCGCGTATTCGCCGTCGTCAAAGTCCAGAGCCCCCGCCAATTGCACGGACATCAAATCCGCGGCGACATAGCCGCCGTCATTCATGGCAAAGGTCACCGCCCACCCTTCGGCAAGGATCTCATTGCTGTAATATTTCAGAAACCTGGCTTTCTCCACGTTTGCGATACTGAAATTCTGCATGCCCAGAGCCGTCAGCGTTTCCTTCGCCTGTCGGCAGGCGTCCGCTTCGCTGATGCCGACCTTCTCTATTTTGGCGGCGCCCTCGCCAGGAAAGCCCCCGTGCAGGGAAATGTCAGATTCATACTGCAAGGCAGCGTTTTTGTATCTTGCGATCTCCACGCAATCCACCCTTGCCGTGATATGTATTTTTGAATCATCGGGCATCAGCCAGGTATGATGCACGGGCATTTGATTGGGGGCGAAGGGCAGGTCCGCAAAGGTTTCCGGCGCGGCGCGAAGAATCGCTTCCTGCAAGGCCGTGATCTCCTCCTGCTGTCCCGGGTACGGCTCCCATCGTTCGCCGAGGTCATCGTCATACGCATACCTGCCGCGCTGCACGGCAAGCAGCTCGTCACTTAAATCCTCCTTCGTCGGCAGCGATTCGCGCACGCCGACGGCATCGCCCGCAAAATAGCGGATCAGTTTTTCGACGCTTGTCCAATCGAAATTACTGCGCCTGACCGTGTAAACCGGATAGATATCCTTGTTTGGCAGCGAAATTTGCGCGTTGATTTGGCAGTGCAGGCCTTCGATGGCGTAATCCTCCATCCAATGCTGTGTCCGTATTTCTTCCAGCCAGCGCTCGCCATCCTCCAGGGCGGTCGCGATGGGGATTGCATTTGGATCGTTGTTTTCCGAATGAATGAGCTCTTCTATCCTGCCATCATTCTTGCCGATGACAATGGGCGCATCCGGCGTCGGCTGACAGGCGGCGCAGAGGAAACACAAAATACAGGCTGCAATAAGGATTGAAAGTTTCTTGTTCATCTATAACTCCTTTTAGGTAGATGCATGCAGTTCATCTTCCGAAATCGTCAGAGTGTCCCCGGTGAAGTCGTACTTGTCTGTGCTTGTGGGCAGGGGGCGTTTATAGATGCCGTCTGTCTGCAGATACAGTTTTCCATCCGTTGCGCCGATGATGTCGAAGAGCGGCGCTTCGAACCCCTCCAGAAAGCCGGAGCTGTCGCCCAAGAAGAGCAGTACGTTTTCACCCTCGGATAGAGGATAGTATCCATCATGTCCGATGACGATTTTTTGGTCGTCCGGCAGGCGCTCCACCCCCTGCTCAAACGCTTTTTCATCGACATTACAGTTTTCATCGTATTCGCCGAAGTTGGTACGGCCGCCCAACTCGATCACATATATTTCCTGATCGGGCTGCAGGTCGCCTTTGCAGACGCTTTGCACTTTGAGTACGGAGAGCGTGTATATCTTGTTCAACTGATATACGGTTGTCGCGGAAACGCAGCTTGCCGTGATGATATAGGAGGCGGCGTTTTGTAATTCGTCTTTGGTTGTATAGTTTCTGACCTTGCTCAAATAATTGTTGTAATATCGGACGTCCTCCACATCCGTGATGCGTATAATTTCGCTTGTTTCCGGGTTTTTTTCTGCTTCTATGATACTTGCGGCTGTTTCTGTTTCCTCCGGCTTGGGAGACTTTTGGCTTGACGCGCAGGCGACGTATAAAACTGCCATTATGACGGCGATCGTGAGTATGATTTGTTTTTTCACAAACAGCTTCTCCTCTCTTGGGCGGGGTCTCTGCGTTCCCCACTTATATAGACAAAATAAACAGGGAAACGGTCTCGCAAATTCTGCGGAATTTCTGCGATTTTTCGGTTAATACGCGCTCCTGCGCGTCTCACTGTTTATATATCCTTGAAAACAGTAAAAACCTAACGTGGAATTTTCATTTTTTACAATTAGCACAAGCGGCCCGTAAAGTAAACCCGCTGTGTACAGACAGTGCCTGTGCGTGTACAGAAATATTTGCGGGCGGTTTTGCGGTATGTTAAAATATACATATCAAACGGAACGGGGTGCTGTTGCTTTGGAATTCGGATTCTTTTTGTGGGAGGTTCTGATCAATCTCTCGTCGAGTGTATCGATCGGTTTTCTTCTCTATCGCCGTTTGGGGCGGGCGCCCCGGGGGAAGCTTGCGCTGATTCTGGGTACCATCCTGCATTGGGCGGTTGTATGCGGTATCAATTTCATGGACATCAATTGGAGCTGGCCCATCGTTTCGGGTGTGACCGTCTATCCCATCCGGTTCATTGTGATGGCAATTTCCGTTGCCTTTGCCATCATCGTCTTTAAGGGTGAGCTGTCCAAGAAAATCTTGTGGGGACTCGCTCCCGTCCTGATTATGGCGATTGCGGATTATATCACCTGCCTGATCGCCATGGGTATATTGGGCGCAGATTTCGAAAGCGCCTTCGCCTGGGGCGGCACGCGCATACCCCTGACGGCCTGTTTTGCGCTGCTGTTTGCGGGCGCTTGCCTTATCTTGGGGTTCACTGCGGGCAAAAGATCGAACCGGGGTATCTATATCCCCATATCCGCCCGCATTATGCTGATTGCCATGTTGATTATCGGGACGGCAGCCACCGATATTTTAATTGACAGCGCCTTTGCTGCGGCGGAAGCGGGCGCGGCCGGGGCGAATATCATTTCGTCTGTCATCGGCGTCATTCTGCTGCTGCTCATCCTTATGGCCTTTGTTTTGGTTGTGCAAATCGGATTCCTGTCACGCAAGAATATGGATTACGCCTTGGAGATACGGCAGAAGAAGCTGGAGCATGCGTATTATCATAATCTTGAGATCATTATCGACAGCATTCAAAAGTTCAAGCATGATATGCAAAGCCATATGCAAACCATGCAGGGCCTTCTTTTGCAGGAAGCATACGGAGAACTCAAAGAGTATTTCGAAACAGCGGACGAGAAGTTTCGCCAAATGCCGCGCATGTATTTGACCGCGAACCAAACCATCAATGCCCTATTGGTCAGCAAGGCGGTCATCGCCGAGACGGATGCCACGCCGTTCCACTACAGCGCAAATGATGCGCTGGATGCTATCCGCCTTGTGTCGCTGCAATACTATGATTTGTGCTCCATTTTGGGCAACCTGTTGGACAACGCGCTTGAAGCCTGCCGCAAGCTGAACGTTTCACAACGCTATATCAAACTGACGATTGAAAAGCGGGAAGCGATGCTGATTATCCGCGTGGAAAACAGCTACAACGGAAAATATAACAAGGCGCAGAATACCTACTTGTCCGACAAGGCGGGGGCCGGGCATGGGATCGGCCTGCAGAGCATCGCCGAAGCGCTTGCGCAATGCGGCGGGCATTTGGTGATAGCGCCGACAGGCAACGCTTTTATTGCATCCGCATTTATTCCGCTGAATAACCAAACTATATAGAGGGGGGAGTTGCGCATTATGAAAATCGCCATTGTGGAAGATGAGCAATACTTCGCAACGCATCTGACCGAGCTTTTGCAGAAATGGAAGGAGCGGGAGAAGGCCGAGCAGCTGCAAATTGCGGCATTCACAGCCGGAGAGGGCATTGTAGAGGAATACAAGGCGCAGGGCGTGGATTATGATGTTATCTTTATGGACATTCAGCTGGATCAATTGGACGGCGTGGAAACGTCCCGCAGACTGCGCCGCTTGGGGTATGGCGGGGCGATTGTTTTTACGACGAATCACCGGGAGTATCAATATGTCCGGCAGGGCTATGACGTGGACGCGCTGAACTATCTGGCAAAGCCCGTACAGCTGAAGGAGATTGCGGCTTGCATGGAACGGCTTAAGCAGAATACCCTGTTTCGGTATACCTATAACGGCGTTCATTGGTCTGTCCCGCACAAGGAGATTCTGTTCTTTGAGAGCATTCGAAGTTATATGAAAATCCATGCTCTGACTCGCGAGATAGAAGCATCTTTATTCAAAAGCAATGTGCAGGATTTGTTGCAGCAGCTGCCCAAAATCTATGTGCAGACGCATCGGTCCTATATAACGAACATGATTCACGTTGTCAAAATACAAGGTAGCAATCTGTATTTGAGAAATGGAGACTCCATTCCGATCGGCAAAAATTATTTGGATGCTGTGTTGACGGCATTTCAGGAGCTTTAGATTGCCGGGTGGGGCGGATGCGATCGCCCCTACGATGCATTCAGCATCTCGATTACGGCGTCGTAGGGGAGCGTGGTGTCCATGCCGTAGGCGAGACCGTTGTGCTCCCAGCTGATGAATATCAGGGATTCGCTGATTACGATGGTGTAACTTATGCCGTTTATTGTGCGCTCTTCGCTTGCGGTTGCGTTGGGAACAAAAAAGGACCAGGTTGCGTTGCCTTCCATAATAGCCATGATATAAACGCTCACAAACGTGCCATCTTCGCCCGTATAGGTGAAGTCGAGTTGATTGCCGGAGTCGATGATCCAACCCGTGACGGACGTGAGGGTGAAGCCCTCGGGCGGCGCGGGAAACCTGGGCGATAGACCCGTGGCTGTCAGCGCTTCTTCCATTGTGGCAAAATACAGCGCGTCGACGAATCCGTCGCCGCCTTCATTGACGATCGGGTTGCCCTCCTCGACGGGACCGTCGGGCGGGGGGATATAATCTTCCGGTACATAGTGGATGGACAGGAGATCGTTATCCCACTGCAGCAGGGCGCTCCAGACGCGGAAGCCGAGCGCCTGCGCGACGCCCGACGCGAGCAGCAGGACGAGAATCGCGGCGATGCACATGGCGGCGATGCGCCGGGCTCTTGTCCATCGGAGCAGCGGTCGGCGCCGCCCATGCGCCGCCATCAGCGCGTCCGCATCCCGGCTTGTCTCTTCGATGGTTTGCATGCATTCCTGTATTAAATCCGCATTGCGCTGCCCCTCGGTCTTATTCAGCTCCTGCGCCAAAACCTGCTCGGCATATTCGAGCGTCGTCGCATAGCCCAGCATAAGCGATTTGTATGTATTTTTATCGGTTCGTTGACGCATTCGCTGCTCCTTTCTGTCTTGTATACGCGGGCGGATAATATCCGCCCCTACGGCTTATATCGCGGGCGATTCCTCGCCCATACATAATATATATCCGCAAAACGGACGAAAACCTAACACTGCATTTCAATGAAATTATATTCTTTCTGCATTTTGGTTCGCAGGCGGCTCAGGCGCATCCAGACCGCGGCTTCGCTGACGCCGAGGGAAAGCGCGATCTCCTTTGCCTTTTCCTCGTGCACGTAATACCTTTCGTATAGCACTCGCTCGCTTTCCGACAGGCGCGCGAGAAAGGCTTCTACATCCAAATCGCTGTCCATGGGCCGGCCGAGCAAGGTCTCGTGCGCCATATTGGCCGCCATCTGCCTGAATAGCAGGATATCGCGCCGGGTTTTATCATGGTATTTCGCGACCTGATGCTTCACGGTATTCATCAGCCAACCGCCTATATTGGGATGGTCGCGCAGGGATTTGATCTTTTTGAGTGTGATTTCGAAGGTACGATGCACGCATTCCGCCGCCGCATCCTCGTTGCGCCCGAGCCGCGACAGGCAGTATTGGAACAATATTTCATAATATTGTTCGTACAGCGCATCCCAGGTCTCCTTGGAGGATTGCGCTAAGGGCCTTCCTTTTTCGTCACCGTTCGGCATAAAGAAATAATAGCAAGAAGCGCCGGGTTTGTAAAGCGACCACTTTTCTTCTTTTTTGTGCAGCCGATTGAAAAATGCGGCTTGATATGATACACTTACTGTGATTATATATTCTTTACAAACGGGAGGAGCTATTTATGCTTTTGATCGGAAACGGGCGTTTATTGACGAGAAACGGGACGGAGTTTTTCGAGAACGGCGCGCTTGTTGTTGAGGGGCGCTATATTCGGGAAGTCGGCGAGTTCGCCGCGCTCCGCGCGAAATATCCGCAGGCGGAATTTTTGGACGCCGGGGGTGGGCTGATTATGCCGGGGCTGATCAACGCACACAACCATATTTACAGCGCGTTCGCGCGCGGGCTTTCCATGCCAGACTATAATCCCAAGAATTTCAACGATATACTGGACGGCATGTGGTGGCGCATGGACAGGCTTTTGACGCAGGAGAATAACCGACTCTCCGCCTATGCCGTCTATGCCGACTGCATCAGGAACGGTGTGACGACCGTGTTTGACCACCATGCCAGTTATTTTGACATTCCCGACAGTTTGGATGCCATTGCGGAAGCGGCGCTTGCGCTGGGTGTGCGCACCTCGCTTTGCTATGAAGTCTCCGACCGCGACGGCGAGGAGAAGCGCCTGCAATCCATTGCGGAGAACGAGCGCTTTATCAAGCGGGCGGCGGCGGACGATACGGATATGCTGAAGGGTATGATGGGCCTGCATGCCAGCTTTACGGTCAGCGATAAGACCTTGGAAGAGTGCCTTGCGCGGGGCGGCAGCGAGGCCGGATTCCATGTGCATTGCGCGGAGGGGCCGCTGGATTTGGCCGCCTGCCTGGCGGACACGGGCAAGCGCATCGTGCAACGATTTTATGACGCGGGCGTTTTGGGCGACAAGACGCTGGCCATCCATTGCGTGCATATCAACCGCGCCGAGATGGAATTGCTGCGGGGCACGAACACCGCCGTGGTGCATAATCCGGAGAGCAATATGGGCAACGCCGTGGGCTGCGGACCCGTCATCCATATGTTCCGCGAGGGCCTGCTGCTGGGCTTGGGCACGGATGGCTATACAAACGATATGCTCGAGAGCTATAAGGTGGGCAATATCATCCACAAACACCAGCTCTGCGATCCGACCGTGGCCTGGGGCGAGATTCCCGCCATGCTCTTTGAGGGCAACCGCAAAATCGCCGCGCGTTATTTCGATGCGCCCTTGGGCGTGCTGATGCCGGGCGCGTATGCGGATATTATCGTCACCGATTATAACCCGCTGACCCCCATGCACGGCGGCAACGCCAACGGGCATATCCTCTTCGGCATGAACGGCCGCTATGTGACCGATACGATTTGTAACGGCAAAGTGCTGATGCGGAATCGGCAGTTGACGGGTGTTGACGAGCTAGAGTTGATGGCGAAGTGCCGCGAGAGTGCGGGGAAGCTGTGGAATACATTAGGTGTAAAATAGGGAGGAAACAACATGTCTGACAGAATGACCACGATTGCCTTTGCGCCCCTGATGGACTGGGTGCTGGCGGAATATAGGGAAAGAGGTTCCGTTTTCGGGGTGCACCGCACATTTGTTCCGGAGACGGGGCGCTATTTGCCGCTCTTTGGCGAAAAGTTGGAGGTGCCGATGGGGCCTGCCGCCGCGCCGAATACACAGCTGACGCAGAATATAATCGCCGCCTATTTTGCGGGCGCGCGCTTCTTTGAGCTGAAGACCGTGCAGATGATGGACGGCGATGCGCTGGCGTCCTGCATCGCGAAGCCATGCATCACGGCGGGCGACGAGTGCTATAACTGCGAATGGTCTACGGAATTGACCGTTGCGGGGGCGATGGATGAATATATCAAGGCCTGGTTCGCGCTGAAGCTGTTGACTCGCGAATATGGCTGGGGCGATCCCGACGGCTTTATGTTCAATATGAGCGTGGGCTATGATTATGACGGCATCACCAATCCGAAGATAGACGGGTTTTTGGAGGGGTTGAAAAATGCCACCGGAACCGCGATTTGGGCAGTGTGCTGCGACTGGGCTTTGGCGAACTTGTCGCGTTTCACGCAGGTGGATGCCGCATATGTGGCACAGATTTCGCCGCGTGTTTGCAGCGGCGTCACCCTCTCTACCCTGCACGGCTGCCCGCCCTCGGAGATTGAGCGCATCGCAAGCCACCTGATCTCTGTGAAGAAGCTGAACACTTTTGTCAAGTGCAATCCCACCATATTGGGTTATGATTTTGTGCGGCAGACCTTGGACGCGCTGGGCTTTGATTATGTCGCGTTTGACGATCACCATTTCAACGCAGATTTGCAGCACAGGGACGCCGTGCCGATGTTCCGGCGGCTCTTGGCGGCGGCGCAGGAGAATGGGCTGGAATTTGGCTTAAAACTGAGCAATACCTTCCCCGCGCAGGTGAAGGCCGGGGAGTTGCCCGCCGAGGAGATGTATATGAGCGGGCGCTCGCTCTATCCGCTGACCATTGAGATGGCGCGGCGCTTTTCCGCAGAATTCGGCGGAAAGCTGCGGCTGTCCTTCTCGGGCGGGATAGACCATTTCAATATTGCGGCGCTGTTCGCGACGGGCGTTTGGCCGATCACAGTGGCAACAACTATCCTAAAGCCCGGCGGCTATCAGCGGTTGACGCAATTGGCGCAGGATATGCAGGAGGTGTCATACAAGGTGTTCGAGGGCGTGGATGTGGACGCCTTGACCCGTTTGGCGGAGGACGCGCGGGTTAGTGCGCGCGGGCGTAAGCCGTTGAAGCCCATTCCGCCGCGCAAGCTAAAGCATAAAGTGCCGCTGACCAATTGCTTCACCGCGCCCTGCAAGGGCGGTTGCCCCATCGGGCAGGATATACCGGAGTATATCGAGCTGCTGGGCGAGGGCAAAAGTGCCGAGGCGCTGGCACTGATTTTGAAGAAGAATCCGCTGCCGCATATCACAGGCACCATATGCCCGCACCACTGCACGGATAAATGCACGCGCGGGTTTTATGAGGAGCATATCCATATCCGCGAGACCAAGCTGTGCGCGGCGGTGGGCGGCTATGACGCGGTGCTGTCGGGATTGAAGCCTGCGGTGGGTTGTGGCGCGCGGGTGGCTGTTATCGGCGGCGGGCCTGCGGGTATGGCGGCGGCGTTCTTCCTTGCGCGGGGCGGCGCAAAGGTGACGCTCTTTGAGAAGCGTGAGAAATTGGGCGGCATTGTGCAATATGTGATACCCGCGTTTCGTATCGGGGACGACGCCATTGTGCGCGACGCTTCTTTTTTGCAGAAGCTTGGTGTTGAGATCAGGACGAATGCCGTTGCGCCTTGTGTGGACGAGTTGCTCAAAGAGTATACCCATGTGGTCTATGCCGTCGGCGCGTGGAAGCCGGGGTTGCTGCGCTTGGAACGCGGCGAAGCGCGAAATGTGATCGCGTTTTTGGAAGCCTGCAAGGATGGGACTGTCGGCGATTTGGGCGCGGATGTAATCATAGTCGGCGGCGGCAATACCGCGATGGACGCGGCGCGGGCGGCAAAGCGCGTGCCGGGCGTGCAGCATGTGCGCTTAGCCTATCGCCGCGACGCGCGCAATATGCCCGCGGACGAGGAAGAACTGCAATTGGCAAGGGAAGACGGCGTGGAATTCTGCGAACTGCTTACGCCCATCGCGTTTGAAAACGGGAAACTGCACTGTGAGGTGATGCGGCTGGGCGAACCGGACGCAAGCGGACGCCGCGCGCCCATTGCCACGGGCGAGTTTACTTCCCTCCCCTGCACCGTGCTGGTTGCGGCCGTAGGCGAGCAGGTGGATACGGAGCTCTTCGCGGAGAACGGCATCGCGCTGAATGCGCGCGGGCGCGTGATTACGGATGAAAACTGCCATGTGAACCGGGAGAACGTATTCGTAATCGGCGACGCGCGGCGCGGCCCCGCCACGGTGGTGGAGGGCATAGCGGACGCAAGGGCGGCAGCGGATGCAATTATCGGCGCGCATGAATATACAATCTCCGATATTTTATGCAGTGACTGCGCACGTAAGAAGCAAGGTATCCTGTGCGACTGCGCAAGCGCAGAAACGGAAGGCGCGCGCTGTCTCAATTGCGCAACAGTCTGCGAATGCTGTGCGCAGGTCTGCCCGAACCGGGCGAATATCGCGATCCCCGTCCCGGGTCACGGGCAGCAAATCGTGCATATGGACAAGATGTGCAACGAATGCGGCAATTGCTTAGTCTTCTGCCCCTATGACAGCGCGCCCTACAAGGAAAAATGGACGCTCTTCTCCACGGAGGAGGAGTTTGCGGGCAGTGAGAATCAGGGGTTCCTGCGCATTGATGGGTGTAGGTTCAGGATACGCTATTTGGATGAGATACGGGAGATTGCATTAGGCGTTGATCATTTTAATCCTGTTTTGGAGGATTTGATGAAGACGGTGTTGGCGGGGCATGGGTATCTGTTGGACGCATAAATATACAACTATCGTTTGCGTGGGGTTCTAAGATGAAACGTATTCTTGTTGTGGCAATCTCCTGTCTTCTGTTTGCAATGCCATTGCTTGCATATGCGGACGCCCTTGTGGAGCCCCAAAACGATTTTTACTGGCGATATTGGAATCAGACCGTATATTTGGGTCGCAGCTTTGTCGCGAACGGTGAGAATGGTACGGTACCCGTGCGGGAGGAACCGGGGGCAAGCGGAACTACTGCCATGCTGCAGAAAAGTGATGTAACCTATGTGGAGCGATCCTGCCTTTATGACAGGGAGTTCTGGGGTTACACCGATGAATACTCCGGCTGGGTTCCATTGGGGCAGATGCTGGTTCTGTATGACTATGTTGCCTTTGCGGAAGAACATCCGGGCGAGTTTTATTTGTATGACGGTGACTTTGCCGAGATAAAAAACGGCAAGGCGGCAATTGCGTGGCCGTGGCCGGGTGCTGAAGATTCGCTATGGACTTATGAAGATTTAGATACGGAATATTTCTTTATATCTTATGCTTACATGGACGATAACGGTAACGAGTGGGGCTTTATCACCTATTTATACGGTGGCAGAAACATATGGGTTTGCCTGAGCGATCCGCTAAACCCCGATTTGCCTGCGCTCCATCCGGCACTGGAGCCGAGCGTTTGGGTATTGGAGACCGCGCACATAGATATTTACAGGGACTTGGGCACACGGGCAAAAATGCAAACCACATTTATTATCAGTATCACTTCGGTGTTGGTGTTGATTGCAGGCACGGCGGTATTGATAAAGGTATTATGGAAACCGAAAGAATTATTGCAGGAGGACAATAGCAATGACTAAACGTATCTTCATTATATGTATACTGCTTCTTCTATTCATGCCGACACTATTCGCGCGGGGAGACGTTGTTTTCGGCAATGCGTTTTTATACGATAATATAGACGAAGCAGAGCCGATAGACAATCCCTATTATGGCAGGCGCTTTCGCGTTAACAGCCCGGACGGGTATGTGATTCCGAGAGCGGAACCCGGATCGTCAGAAGGTGTGCCCAACGACTCATGGTATAGAAACAAGGGGTCGCATGGCGATGTAGCGCACCCGGAATATAATATATTTGTATTAAAGAACGGAGAAACCTATCGTTTCACACATACGTATTATCACGACGGTGTGTATTGGGGCGTTATGGGTTCCTCCCATATCTATCAACCTACCGGATGGGTACCAATGGATAACCTGTTGATACTGTACGAACGCGAAGATTTTGAAGCAGAGACTCAAGACTTTTTCTATGCATATACAGGCAGTTTTGATGCGCTTTTATCAACAAGTAAACTGGTTGAATGGCAATGGCCCGGTGCTGACAGAGAGAGAATAGTCTATTACGACAAAGAGACGATTATAAGATGTGCCAAAGTCCTCTATGCTTATAAGGATCCTGACGGGCGGGAATGGGGCAAAGCAGCTTACACAGAAGGCTGGATTTGCCTGAGCGATCCGGGAAATTCGAGCAAAATTCCCGCGTTTTATCCGGCTCCCGATTTGGCCCAATGGATACCCGGCGGTATTTATGATTGGTCTGCGAAGGTTACGATATGGCCGCCCAAGTTGCCGCCTGTCGACGACCCGTTCAATCCATCTCCCGACAACCCGATTGTTGACCCCACGGAATCTCTGACCTCCGAAGCATCTGCAAACAACCTGAACCTGGTATGGCTTGTTGTACCTATATCGGTTTTCGTTGCGGTGGCTGTTGTTGTTGCAGTCTTTTTGATAAGAAAATCGCGTAGAGCTTGAAGGGAGTATATAAATGGCTACGTTTTTGGTAAATAACAAACAGGTTACCGTGGATGGCCACATCCGCCTGTTGCGCTATCTGCGGGACGAATTGCGCTTACTTTCTGCGAAGGACGGTTGCTCGGAGGGGGCTTGCGGAACCTGTACGGTGCTGGTGGACGGGAAGCCGCAGAAGGCCTGCGTGCTTTGGACGGACAGGTTGGAGGGGAAGCGGATTACCACTGTGGAGGGGCTTAGCGATTGGGAGCGGGCCGTTTTCACCCATGCATTCGGCACGGCGGGGGCCGTGCAGTGCGGCTTCTGCATTCCGGGTATGGTGATCTGCGCCGCCGCGCTGCTGCGGGAGAATCCAGAGCCCAGTGATGAGCAGATTGCCTTTGCCATTCGCAACAACTATTGCCGCTGCACGGGTTATGTCAAGATTATCGACGCGATACGCTTGGCCGCAGAGCTTCTGCGGGGCGGGGCGCTGCCCGACACGGACGCCGATTGGCGCGTGGGCGCGCGGGTGGCGCGCGTGGACGTGCGCGAGAAGGTCTTGGGTACGGGCGAATACTGCGATGATTTGTATTTGGAGGGCATGGTGTATGGCTCTGCCGTCCGCTCTGCCCATCCCCGCGCGCGCGTGCTGGCCATTGATGCTTCGGCGGCGCTGGCCCTGCCCGGCGTGATAGGCGTGTTTACGGCAGCGGATATTCCCGGCACCGTCAAGGTCGGACACCTGAAGCGGGATTGGGACACCATGATCCCCGTTGGCGAGGTGACGCGCTATATGGGCGATTCCATATGCTTGGTCGCCGCCGAAACGGTGGAGATTTTGGAACAGGCGAAGAAATTAGTGCGGGTGGAGTATGAAGTGTTGACGCCCGTCTCCTCGCCGCAGGATGCAATGCGCGCGGGTGCGCCCGATTTGCACGAGGGCGGGAACCTTCTGGCGCACAAGCATGTTGCGCGGGGCGACGCGGCGGCGGCGATTGCGAATGCCGCGCATGTGCTTTCGGGGCATTTTTCCACGCCGTTTACAGAGCATGCCTTTTTGGAGCCGGAATGCGCCGTGGTATTGCCGCGCGGGGACGGTGTGCATATTTATACAGCCGATCAGGGTGTATATGACACTTTGCACGAGACCGCGCCCATGTTGAACCTGCCCTATGAAAAGGTTTGGGTGGAGAACAAGCTGGTTGGCGGCGGCTTTGGTGGCAAGGAGGATGTGACCGTGCAGCACCACGCCGCATTGCTGGCCTTGCTGTTGCAGCGCCCTGTGAAGGTCAAATTGAGCCGCGCCGAGAGTCTCGCCGTACATCCGAAACGGCACCCCATGGAGATGGATTTCACGCTGGCTTGTGACAATGATGGAAATATTTTGGGCGTGAAAGCCAGGGTGATTGCCGATACGGGCGCGTACGCATCCTTGGGCGGACCCGTATTAGAGCGCGCCTGCACGCACGCGGCGGGCCCCTATCACTATGAAAACTTTGAGATCGACGGCTATGCGTGGTATACCAACAACCCGCCCGCCGGGGCCTTTCGTGGCTTTGGCGTGACACAGACGAATTTTGCGATGGAGACCCTGCTCAACCGCATGGCGCATAAGCTGGGCATTTCGCCCTGGGATATCCGCTATCGCAATGCGATACGCCCCGGCGAGGTGCTCCCCAACGGGCAGTTTGCCGACGCCAGTACGGGCTTAGTGGAGACCCTGCTGGCGGTGAAGGATATCTATGAGAGCGAGCCCTTTGCGGGGCTGGCCTGCGCCATGAAGAACGCGGGCGTAGGCGTGGGGCTGCCCGATACGGGGCGCGTGACGCTTCGCATAAAAAATAGCAATGTGCATATTTATGCGGGCGCATCCTGCATAGGACAGGGTTTGGCGACGGTGTTGACGCAGATTGTGCATGAAGCGGCGGGCATACCCGTTGGGCAGATCGTATGGGAAGCGCCGCATTCCCATCTCGCGCCCGATTCCGGCACCACCTCCGGCTCACGGCATACACTGATTACGGGCGAAGCGGCGCGGCGCGCGGCATTGCTGTTGAAAGACGCGCTCGGTGCGCGCGGTTTGGCTGAGTTGGAGGGCGAGGAATATTACGCCGAGTTCTTTAAGCCCACGGACAGGTTGGGCGCGGACGTCCCCAATCCCATGAGCCATATCGCCTACGGCTATGCCACGCAGGTCGCCATCTTGGGCGAGGACGGCAAGCTGAAAAAGATCGCCGCCGCGCACGATGTGGGCCGGGCCATCAACCCCCTCTCCGTCGAGGGGCAGATTGAGGGCGGCGTGGTGATGAGCATGGGCTTCGCGCTGACGGAGAAGTATCCGATAGAAAACGGCGTACCCAAGGCAAAGTTCGGGACGCTCGGCTTGTTCCGCGCGACACAGATTCCCGAAATCCAATCCATCATCATCGAAAAGGCCGGCATTGAGGACGCCTATGGCGCTATAGGCGTGGGCGAGATCACCAGCATACCCACCGCCCCCGCCATCGCCGACGCGTATTTCAAATGGGACGGCAGGGAGCGCAACCGTTTGCCGCTCGAGGGGACGCCGTATAGCCGCTAACTAAAATTTGGGGTATTGCAATCCGGCGGCATTTGTGTATAATATAGCTTGCGTAAGGGGTTATAGCTCAGCTGGCTAGAGCGCTACGTTGACATCGTAGAGGTCACTGGTTCGAACCCAGTTAATCCCACCAAGCGAAATCCTGGGGTGTGCGTTACGCCCATTGTGATAAACCCTCACGATGATATAGGGAGCCATGCGTTGAACCGGGCGAAAGCCAAGCCTGCCACTTCTAAGGCCTTCTCACAGAGAGGACATGTGGACTGCCGGGATCGCAGCAACCCACACGCGGTACCCGCGTCTGCTGCAAAGCGGGTGTTATCACCGGGGTCGGACGGCACTTTCGGGATTTTTCTATCCACAGCTGCTCTGGGAGAGTAGTTTATATTGGGGAATTGTGTAACGGTAGCACCTACGACTCTGACTCGTATTGTCTAGGTTCAAATCCTAGTTCCCCAGCCATGAAAAATAAAAAGCAGGGCGCAGTCCCTGCTATTTATTTTCTATACTTGATCCAACTGGGATTTGAACCCGGTCAACATCCTAGTTCCCCAGCCATAGAAAATAAAGAGTGGGAGCGTAGCTCCTGCTATTTATTTTTTAGGGGTCAGGGGCAGGTATCAGGGGACAGGGGCTGGTAATCGAACCCTGTCCCCTGTCCCCCTCCACACGTTAACATTTTGTTGAGGTTTTTATGCCGCGCGGATGTTATACTCTGCGCAGAGAGGTGTTTTATGTTGAAAAACAGGATTTTGGTTGTGGAGGATGACGCGGGCATTGCGGATGGCATTGCCGTTAATTTGCAATACTCCGGTTATGATTGCAGGGTGTTTTCGGACGGGCGGGAGACGGCGAACGCGCTCATGGCCGATCATTCCTATGATCTTGCGCTGCTGGATATTATGCTGCCGGGCTTGGACGGGTTTGCGCTGCTGCCGTTTATGCGGCAGTATGATATACCCGTAATTTATTTGACTGCGAAGCGGGACGCGCCTTCGGAGATCAAGGGCTTGGTGGAGGGCGCGGAGGATTATATTACGAAGCCTTTCGATGCGCTGACCCTGTTGGTGCGGGTGGAGAAGGTGTTGCGGCGCTGCGGGAAGCTGGATCGGGTGCTGCGCGCGGGCGATATTTTGATAGACTTGGAGAATCACCGCGTCACGAGGGGCGATGCGGAGATCAATCTGAAGCCTATGGAATTTGAACTGCTGGCCCTATTGGCGCGGCATAAAAACCGCACTATACTCCGGGATAGGCTGCTGAATGAGATTTGGGGCGCGGATTTCTTTGGGGATACGCATACCGTGGACGTGCATATCGCCACGCTGCGCAAAAAACTGAACGCCGCCGATTTGATTAAGACCGTGCCCAAATACGGCTATAGGCTGGAGGAGAAATGAGATGAAGCTTTGGCAGAAGATCTCCGCCGTCGGCATATCCATACTCCTTGTCGTCGTGATCGCTTGCTGTACGCTGCTGCTCTTGCAGGCGAAGGAGAGCATCGTGCGGCTCAGCATGGAGCAGGTCTGCGCGGCGCAGAAGAATCTGATCAGCTCTTTTGAGCAGATGGTGCAGTATTATTTGGACGGTGAGAGCAATCCCGCCGCTGTGCGTTCGGGCATTGTATATTGCTTCAAATGTTTTGCCGATGCGGGTTCCGTTTTGATAGGTGGGGACGGAACTTTATTTTCCGCTGTGCGCGTTGCGCCGGAGGAATGGCTGCCTATCGAGTCGGGGGACGGCCAAGCACTGCTCTTGGAAGTGATAGACGGCAGGGATGTCCTTATCGTCGGCAGTGCCGTTGTGCTCTTGGACGAGCGCTATATCGTCTATACCGTGCAGGATGTGACGGAGGTGTTTGACAGCATCGACGTGATGACTTGGAATTTCGTTTGGATTGGCGGGACGGGCGCCCTGCTTGGAACCGCGCTGATGATCTTGCTTGTGCGGCGCACGACGAAGCCGCTTGCCGCGCTGAAAGCGAGCACAAAGCGCATTGCGGTCGGTGAATACGCCGAGCGGGCCAAGGTGGAATCCGGGGACGAAGTGGGCGAGCTGGCCACGGATTTCAATGTGATGGCGGGCGCTGTGCAGGCGCATATCGCGGACTTGGAGGACAGGGCCAAGCGGCAGCAGCTCTTTATCGGCGGGCTGACCCACGAGTTCCGTACCCCCATGGCATCGATGATGATACATTCCGAGACCCTGCTTTCCGCCGATTTGCGAGCGGAAGAAGCGCAAAATTCGCTGGCGCATATCCACGCGCAATGCCGATGGTTGGAGCAGCTGACGCAGAAGCTGCTCTCGCTTATCACCTTGCAGGAGCATACACAGATGCTGGCGGAAAGCATGCAGGCTCTGTTTGATGATATTGCGGAGAGCATGATTGAGACTTTGCAGACGCGGCGGACACCGCTGGTATTGGACTGCGCGATTGACACGCTGTGCATGGATTATGATTTGATGAAGTCGCTGCTGATGAATCTGATTGATAACGCGTCCAAGGCGTCCGCGCCGGGGCAGGCCATCCGCTTGCGGGCTTATGACAATATATTGGAGGTGCGCGATGATGGCCGCGGTATTGCGCAGGAGGAAATTGCGCGGATTAAGGACGCGTTTTATATGGTCGACCGTTCCCGCAATAAAAAGACGGGCGGCAGCGGGCTGGGGCTGGCGCTGGTCAAGCGCATTGCGGAGGTACACGGGGCGGAACTTGCGATTGAAAGCCAAGTCGGAATCGGGACGAAAGTCTGTGTCATTTTCTCTGATAAACGTTGAGTTTTTGTTGAGCTTTTGATGAATTCTTTTCTGTGGAGTTGTGCGAAGATACAGAAAAAGAAAGCGAGGTATATTTTTCATGAAACAATTTGTTGCGATTCTCATGGTTTTGGCCTGTCTGTTTGGCCTTGTGGGCTGTCGGTCGCGGTCGGATACGCCGCTTACCGTCGGGCAGGGCGACGTTGCATTGGAACGGGTGATTGCGGAACAGGTCAATTTCGCGCCGACGGCATATACGGCGCCCGCGCAATGGACGGACAGCATCGAAACGGAGAAGCTTTTCGTGACGGTGAACGCGGATATCACGGTTCCAAGTGCGGAACTGTTCCCCATCCCCGTAATGGCTCACAGGGAGATCACGCAGGAGATGGCGGATACCATCATTGCCGTCCTGCTGCAAGGGGAGCCGCTGTATGAGCGGCCGCTCTGGGACGGACCCTATACGAAGCAGGAGATCGGCGCGGAGATCGCCCGGTTGCAAGCGGAGATTGATGACCCCGAGTCCGATTTCAATACGAAGTATGATCACAATTCGACGAAATATGCAGACGCTCTCGCGCAATTGCAGCAGGACATCATCGCATGGCAGGAAGCTTTGGAGACCGCGCCGAACGCGGGTGAAAAGAAGCTTGCGAACACGCAGTTCCATCCGATACGCAAGCCCTCGGATCTGGCGCTCACGGTACCCGGCGACGACGCGAGGGAGGAGCAGCGCCGGGAAGTGGAGGAAGCCAACCGCGCCTTGCTCGAAAACCCGCCGCCCCCGCCGATCATGATTGAGGGGGATACCCTGCTCTATGACGGCGGCTATGCGCAGCTTGATATTACACCGGATTACGGCGTATCCTTTAATCATTACCGCATTTTGGCGGGGTATCCGCAGTCGCTGCGCTTTATCTCTTGGGAGGAACTGCCCCTCGTCGACGCGGGCATCACGGAGCAGCAGGCGCGGGAACTGGCCTTGCAGACCGTGCGGGATATGGGACTCAGCTACTTTGATATTGCGGAATGCAGCGTGCTGTACCTCGTGGAGCGCGGCAACGGCATAGACGACCCGCCGACGGCCCTGCGCCCCTGCTATTCCCTCAGTCTCTCCCGCAGTGTCGGCGGCACGACGGAGAATCTCGTCAACCCCAAGGATGGGGTCGGCAATCGCTCCCTGCCCTTTTATATACGACCCGAGCACGAAAGTATCCACATGGAAATCGCAAAGGAGGGGCTGCTTTCGTTCCACTGGCGTGCGCCTATGCAAGAGCTGGAGCGAAGCGCGGAGAATGTGCAGCTGCTTCCGTTCGAGGATATTCAGGCGATTTTCAAAAGCCAGATGCCCATGAGTTGTGCTTTGCTGCCATATACCATAGACGGATACATAGGGCAGACCCCGACGAAGTACCCGCTGCTCTATCGGCGCATCGTGATTACGGAAATCCGGCTCGGCTATATGCGCGTGCTGCGTCAGGGGACGGAGGGCGAATATCTGATGATACCGATCTGGGATTTCTGCGGTTATGACACCGCGAAGCTTGCGGATCCGAATGATTTCGAAAACTTGTGGATCACATTGGACGAAAACGGCGAGTTCAATATGAATGACCCGTTTCTGATGTGGGGCAACAGCCAAAGCTATCTGACCATCAACGCGATAGACGGCAGCATTATCGATCGGCACAGCGGGTTTTGATAAATTCACAAAACGGTAATTTGCCAAGCCCTTGTTGTTTATGATATGATTCGCGCATGCCACGCAATGCCTGTGAACAACGCATCATAGCAGTTGCCGAACACTCCCCCGCCGCCCGCTCGGGCGTACGCGCGGGGGAGTTGCTATGCTTTATCAACGGCGAGCGCGTGCTGGATCTGGTGGACTATACCTATCTGTCCGACGGTGCGGAACTGCTGCTTTCCCTGCGCGGCGGGGATGGATTGCGCACTGTGCGCGTCAGTAAGCTGGCGGGCGAAGCCTTGGGTTTGCGCTTTGACTGTGATTTGATGGACAAAATGCAGGTCTGCCGGAATCATTGCATGTTCTGCTTTATCGATCAGATGCCGCGGGACACGCGCGACAGCCTGCACGTGAAGGACGACGACTGGCGGCTCTCCTTTATTATGGGGAACTATATTTCGCTGACCAATGTGGATGAAGCGGAGTTTTCGCGCATTTTGAAGCGCCGGGTTTCGCCGCTCTATATATCTGTGCACGCGACCGCACCCGAACTGCGCGCGCGGATGATGGGCAACCCCTCCGCCGGGGCGATTATGGAGAGACTGGCGCGCTTGAAAGCGGCGAGGATCGTTTTCCATTCGCAGATTGTTCTTTGCCCCGGTGTCAACGACGGGCAGCAACTGCGCCGCACCTTGAATGATCTCGCTTCCCTGTACCCCGCCTGCGCGTCCGTTGCGGTCGTACCCGTTGGATTGACGCGCTTCCGCGAGGGGCTGGCGCCCCTACGCGGTTTCACCAAGCGGGAAGCGCGGGTTGTGATTGCCGAGTTATGCCTGTTGTCGCGCCGCCATTGGAAGGCTTTGGGGTCCCGATTTGTCTTTCTTTCCGACGAGTGGTATCTGATCGCGGGCAAAAAATTGCCCTCGTATGCCGCCTGCGAGAATTTCCCGCAGATTGAGAACGGCGTGGGGCTGCTGCGCCTGTTTGAAAAGGAGTTTGCGGACGCGCTGGCCCTGCGCCCCGCGGCAAAGCGGGCGAAGACCTTTTCCATCGCGGGCGGGCTGCTCGCGAGCGGGTTTTTCAAGCCTATACTGCGCAAACTGTCCCGCTGGCATCGGAAAATATTGCTGTACCCCTTGGAGAACCGCTATTTCGGCGGGAATGTGCACGTGGCAGGTCTGCTGACCGGGAGCGACCTTCTGGCGCAATTGCGGGGGAAGCCCTTGGGACAGGCCCTGCTGATCCCGGGAAATATGCTGCGCGAGGGCGAGGACGTTTTTCTGGACGGGATCACCCTGGAGGAGCTTTCACAGGCGCTGCAAATCCCCATATACCCCTTCCGCTCCGGCGAAGAGCTCGCGGAACTGCTTTGCAAGGAGGAATAAGATTATGGCAAGCCCCTTAGTCGCCATCTGCGGACGCCCGAATGTCGGGAAGTCCACCCTCTTCAATCGTCTGATCGGCCACAGGCTGTCCATCGTGGAGGATACGCCCGGCGTCACGCGCGACCGCATCTACGGCGACTGCGAGTGGCTGAACTACAAGTTTACGCTGATCGACACCGGCGGCATTGAGCCGGACAATGAGGATATTATCGTCCAGCAGATGAAGCGACAAGCCGAGCTTGCCGTGGAGACCTGCGATGTGATACTCTTTTTAGTCGACGGGCGCGAGGGACTGACGGCGGCGGATATCGAGGTCTCCGAACTGTTGCGGCGCAGTAAAAAGCCCATCGTGCTGGCCGTGAATAAATTGGACGCGCCGAAATTCCACGAGGCGGTCTATGAGTTCTATACCCTCGGTTTGGGCGACCCCATCATCGTCTCCGGCGAGCAGGGCGTGGGCTTGGGTGATATGCTCGACGCCGTTTGCGAACATTTTGCCGAAGTGGATTTGGACAAGCCGGACGATACCGTGCGCATCGCCTTGGTCGGACGGCCCAATGTGGGCAAGTCCAGCCTTTGCAATGCCCTGCTGGGCGAGGAGCGGGCCATTGTCTCCGACATACCCGGCACAACGCGGGACGCCTTGGACACACCGTTTACGGCAAACGGGAAGAATTATATCATTGTGGACACGGCGGGCATACGGCGCAAGCGCGCGGTGGAGGACGATACCATTGAGCGCTACGCGGTCATACGCTCCTTGGCCGCCGTGCGGCGGGCAGACGTGGTGCTGACCATTATCGACGCGGAGCAGGGGCTCTCCGAACAGGACGTGAAAATCGCGGGCTACGCGCACGAGGAGGGCAAGCCTGCCGTCGTTATCGTGAACAAGTGGGATCTCGTGGAGAAGGATACGCATACGCTGGCAAAGATGGAGAAGGAACTGCGCGAGTCGCTGCAATTTATGCGCTATGCCCCCTTCCTCTTCCTCTCGGCCAAGAGCGGGCAGCGCGTGCATAAAGTGCTGCCGATGGTGGACGAGGTATACGCGCAGGCCACGCGCCGCGTGCCTACGGGGCTGTTGAACGATACATTGGGCGAAGCGATCACCATGCAAGAACCGCCCGCCACCGGCGGACGCCGCCTGAAGCTCTATTATGCCACGCAGGTATCCGTGCAACCGCCCACCTTTGTCATTTTCGTCAACGACGAAGCGCTGGTGCATTTCTCCTATAAACGCTATATTGACAACTACTTCCGCAAAACTTTCGGTTTTGCCGGGACGCCGATACGCATACTATTTCGCAACCGGAGCGAAGAAAAATAAGTGCGGTGAAGGGTATGGATGTTCAGGTAATTATAATCATCGCGATTTTGGGTTATGGTCTCGGCAATTTCCAGACCGGATTGATTGTGGGGAAAATCCGGGGGCTGTCGGATGTACGCGAGCACGGCAGCGGCAACGCGGGCGCGACGAATATGCTGCGCGTATACGGTTATCGCGCGGGGATCGTCACCTTCTTGGGCGACGCCGCCAAATGCGCACTGGCGGTGCTGATCGGGCATGTGCTGGGCAAGGCGATAGGGCTTATGGACGGCGATGCGGAGCTGTCCGCGCTGCTCGGGGGCTATATCGGCGGGTTTACCTGCATCGTCGGGCATTGCTGGCCCGCACTGTTCGCGTTTCGCGGCGGCAAGGGCAGTTCCTGCACCTTCGCTTTCCTCTGTGCCACCTTTCCCTTAGGCGCGGGCATCGTCGCCGCGGTTCTGATCGCCGTATATCTGATCAGCAAGCGCGTCTCGGTCGTATCCATCGTCGGCGCGGTGGTCTTCATCGCCCTGACATTTATCTTCCGCCGAAACTATCCCTATTACCAAATCGCGTCCATCGCCTACGTGGCGGTCGTGCTGTTGCGCCATATCCCCAATATCATACGCCTTATCCGGGGGACGGAAAAGGAGCTGCACAGGGAAAAATCGGAGTAAAACATTATACAGGTGAATCCTTGAAACGATTCAGTAACCCGCTTTTTACATATTATCTATATGTATACAAGGTGCTCAAAATTGCCGATTGCCAAAAACGCTGCAAATCGGCGTTTTTTTCGTCTGCTCTCAGAAAATGCGGTATAAATGTTAAATATTGAAAAGCATATTGACCTTATAGCTGCTGCATAGTTTAGGATTGGCTATGGTTCGAAGCGATTCGAATCTATCCCACGCGATACCGGGGGCGGCTTCTACTCTCTCCCAGAAGCTGTCCCGTATCCCGCCGAGCCCCCGCTCTCCCTCTTTGGGCGGCCCGGCATATCCAATCGGGGAGACGATCGGAGATCCGCTCGTCTCCCCGTTGTTTTTTGTCGGGTTATGTGAATGCCAAAGTCAGTACAACCCCGGAGCTTTCCGCCAAAGATGCTGCCCTGATTTTGCGTTTCTTGGCCGATTTCATATTTTATTTCCCTGCGGAAATTAAATAAAAACAAATGAAAGTGAGAAAAGGGTTATGAAGAAAATGCATCGGAACGGATTTCACAATTCCATAGACATAGATATTAGGCAGTGTCGACATGAGATCATGCAATAACCTTTAGCCACAGGAAAAGGCAGCGGACGATCACGGCGCCGACAAATGCAACTGTAGTTTTGGCATAACGCGTGGCAATGCCGCGC
>Ga0123353_10001859_pt1 | contig 26005 bp, 12 predicted proteins | sample TergutLab28metaG_3_FD_92763 | JGI IMG/M metagenome (GOLD analysis project Ga0123353, IMG submission 92763) | Labiotermes labralis P3 segment gut microbial communities from Petit-Saut dam, French Guiana - Lab288 P3 | ecosystem: Host-associated > Arthropoda: Insects > Digestive system > Gut ...
CTCACCCACAGCCGCACCCTTGCGGACGGCTTCTGGCTCACCCCCGTGAGCGTGCGCAAGAAGTTCAACGCCTTCCGCACCATCATGACGCGGCTGGCCGATACGCCCTTCTACAGCCCCCGCGTGAAGGGTACCGACGAGGAGGGCGTCCTGCAGATGACCGCCATCTGCGGCCTGGGCGACATGGTCACCAACGTGAACCTGCCCAACCGGGGCCAGCTGAAGAACATCGTGCCAGGCGCCGCCGTGGAGACCGACGCCGCCTTCACGGTGGGCAGCGTGGTGCCCCTGGACGCGGGCGAGATGACCCCCGAGACCGCCGCGATGGTCAACGCGCACGCCCGCAACCAGATGGACTTCGTCGAGGCCTATTTCCAGCGGGACAAAGCCGCCCTGGAGGCCGTCTTCTGCCGCGACCCGATGGTGGCCCGCATCGGCGGGGAGAACGGCAAAAAGCTCTTCGCCGAGATGATCGCGCTGAACGCGGAGTGCCTGGAGGATTTTTTGCTGACCTGATAATTATTTAAATACAGAGTAGTAATATAAATACAGTTAAATTCTCGCGCGTAATTCTCGCACGTATTATTAAAATTCAAGCGCGCGCGAGGGCCAGTTCCTCCTCGCTCAACCCCGCCGCGGAGGCCTCGTCGAGGTAGAGCGTGACGTCCCCGTGCTCCTTGAGGATGGTCGCCGGCAGCATGGGGTTGACCTCCTGCCGCACCGCCTCGCGTACGGCATATGCCTTGACGGCGTGAGGGACAACCGAAATAATACTCCTGCACTTGAGGATCTGCTTGATTGTCATAGAGATCGCGGTGGGCGGCACCTCGGCGGGGGAGGGGAACCAGCCCTCGCGCACCTGCTGCGCCTTGCAGGCGTCGTTGAGGTGCACCACGTGGTAGACCGCGTCGGCGTCGAAGTCGGCGGGCGGGTCGTTGAAGGCCAGGTGCCCGTTCTCCCCGATGCCGATCATCCCCAGGTCGATGGGCGCCTTCAAAATCTCGGCCGAGAGCGCCGCCATGTTGGCCGCCACGTCGCCCTCCCCGCTGACATAGTGCATCTTCCCGGGCTGGAATATGCTGTCGAAGCGCTCCCGGAGGTATTTGCGGAAGCTGGCGATGTGCCGGTCATCGATGCCGATGTACTCGTCGAGGTGGAAGACATTTACACGCGCCCAGTCGATGGGGTGTGCGCCAAGTGCGTCGAAGAACGGAAACTGCGACGCGCCGGTGGACAGCACGATGCGCGCGGTCCCGTTTTCCGCGATCGCGGCGTTGATGATGCCCGCGGCCTGTTCCGCCGCCGCCGCGCCGAGCGCCTGCGGGGTGTCGAATACGCGAATTTTCATGGGATGGCTCCTCCTGATATTTGATGAGGATATTATACCACAGCCTGAGGTGAAATGTAAACAATGAATATCACCCCCTATGCCCCGCTCACCGACGAGCTCGAGTTCCCCATGAACGTCGAGAGCCCGCCCCACTTCAGCTGGTGGCTGCGGGGCGAAGGAGCCCAGACGGCATATCAACTGCTCGTTACGGACGGCATCGGCGACGCAGTCACATGGGATTCCGGCAAAGTCGCATCGTCGGAGCAGAGCCATATTCGCTACGCCGGGCCGGCCCTTGCCCCCGCGCGCCCCTACAGCTGGCAGGTGCGCGTCTGGGGCGCTGAAGGCGTACCCTCCGAATACAGCGAACCGGCGCGCTTCGCCACCGGGCTCTTCGACGGTGATTGGCACGCCGATTGGCTCCAGTTGGCAAACCCGCCGAAAAAGCGCAGCTTCTATTGGTATGCCCGCGCCCAAAGGCCCCTTGTGGCGGGCAAAAAAACCGTGCGGGCTCTGGCCTACTTCTGCGTGCAGCACGAGTACGACCTGTATGTCAATGGCCTTCGCGTGGGCCGCGGGCAGTGCTTCGACTATCAGGGCGAGCAGCGCTACCAGGGCTGGGATATCACGCGGGCCGTGGCCCGTGATGGCGCTTTCATCACCCTGGCGCTGCTGTGCCGCTGGTTCGGCGGCGGGCAGGGCCGTGCCCCGCACGTGCAGGGCCTGCTGGGCCACGTTGTAATTTATTTCGATGATGGTACAGAGCAGGTCGTCGCCACGGATGGCACATGGCGTACCCTCGTCCCGACGCCCCTCACGCCCACGGGCAGGCTGCGCAACAACGAGGGCGACACCGTCGAGCGTTATGACGCCCGCAGAGAATGCAGTTGGGCCGATCCGGACTGCGATATGTCCGATTGGATAGCGCCCCGCGTGCTTGGCCCGCACCCGAACCCGACCTTCCCCCACTTGATCGCCGAGTTGGGCCATGTGGGCGGGGAGACAATATCGCCGGTATCGGTCACGCGGCTCAAAAACGGCAATACCGTCGCGGACTTCGGAAAGGTCGTCCCGGCGCGCATCGGCATCGATTTCGCGGACGGCAAAGCGGGCCGCAAATTGCGGCTGAAGACCGGCTATGAGTTGACCCGGGCAGGTAGGGTCAATACGCGTCGCCGCGCCGCGCAGGATACAAACATGTCCTATATATATACGATGAGAAACGGCCCCGCAGCCTATAACAGCTGGGAGCACCTGGGCTTCCGCTATCTCGAGATCCCCAAAAAGGCCGGGCAGATCGACGATATCCAGGCCGCATTGTATCACGCGGAGGTCCCCGCCGGGCGGGACTCGACCCTCGAGACCTCCGACGCGATGCTCAATAAAGTTTTTGCGCTGATGAAGCGCTCGGCGCTCTACGGCACGCAGAACACCTTCGTGGACACCCCGACCCGCGAGAGGGGCCAGTTCCTGCACGACGCCATCAACCTCAGCGCCGCCACGGCCGCCGCGTGGTACGAGCGCGCCGTCACCCGCAAGGGGATCGCGCAGTTCCTCGCCTCCGCCGATCGGTACTGGAGCGCGGGCAACGATATCGGCCGCTACAACGCCGTGTATCCCAACGGCGACGGCAAGCGGGACATCCCCGATTTCACGCTGAACCTGCCCCTGTGGGTCTGGCGGACCTATATGCAGACCGGCGACGCGGACCTGCTCGCCGCAGCCTATCCCTACATGCAAAACACCGCCAGCTACGCCAGCAGGCACATCGCGGCGGAGGGTCCCCTGGCCGGGCTGGTGGTGCGGCTCTCCGGAGGCGGCAACGGCAAGTACAAATACGGCAACATCGACTGGCCCCCGGTGGGGCGCTTCGGCTATGACGTCAAGGCCCATGCCCGCACCACCGTCAACGCGCTCTCCGTGCAGCTGTTTGACGTCATGGCGCGCGCCGCCCGGGCGCTGGGCAAGAATGACGAAATCGTTGACTACGAATCCCGTGCCCTGAATCTCCGCAAGGCCATGAATGACAAGCTCATCACCCCGGCTGGCCTCTACTGCGACGGCCTGGACGCGTCCGGCGCGCAGAGCCGCCACCTGGGGCAGCACTCCACATCGTATGCCCTGGCCTTTGATATCGCCCCGACAGAGCTGCGCGAGTCCATGGCGGACTACGTCGCCTCCCTGGGCATGCGGCAGGGGCCCATGACGGCGGCCTTCCTGGTGGAGGCCCTGTTCCGGTCGGGCCGGGCGGATGCCGCGCTGAAGCTGCTGACCAACAGGGATGACCTCGGCTGGGCGCAGCTGATCGACCGCCGCGGCGCCACCTTCACCTGGGAGCAGTGGACCGTCGGCCAGCACCAGAGCCAGTCCCACGGCTGGGGCGCGGCGGCCCTCGCGCAGATCCTGGAGTACGTCGCGGGTGTGAAGGTGACACAGCCCGGCGCGGCGGCCATATCGATCCATCCCCTGACGGCGGGCCTGCTGGACCGCGTGAACGCCCGCGTGGTCACCGAGCGCGGCCCGGTGCTGGTGTCCTACGCCGGGCGGGGCAGGGGATATGCGCTGCAAATCGAAGCCCCGCCCAATGTGCGGGCGGAGGTCGTGCTGCCGGAGGTGGAGGGCGGCCGCTTCGCGGAGGAAATCATAGGCGACGGCACAAGAAAATACACATTTATTGAGGAGTAACAACATGCCGATTCAGCTGCAAAGGCATCTCAACCGCTTCAGCCAGTTCTATGAGAAGGGCGACCCGGCCATCCCGCCCGCGCTCTACACCCTCACGCCCGAACTCCCCGATTTGGGCGGCATCGCCCTGCCCCTGCCGTCGAAGAGAGGCGATTACACCTGCTCTGCCGGAGGCCGCGGCGGCGTGACCTGGTATGGCGCGAGGACGGGCCTGACCCGCTACGACCCCAACGCCGCGTGGAAGCCCGCCCGCATGATGTACTTCAGCGCCACGCGGGACCTGCCCTCGAACGAGGTGCTCGCCTTGCTGCCCGTGGAACCGGAGGGCGAGAGCGTCTGCGAGGCCCTGTGGGTGCTCACAACCGGTGGGGCGGCGCTCATCACCATGCGCTGGATGACCGCCGAGGAGAAGGCCAACCGCCTGTTGCAGGAGAACCTCGACGTGGTGGACCGCCGGGGCATGATCTCCCAGCGCTGGCTGCAGCGCCCCCGCGACCCCGGCAGCAAGGTGAATTACAACGAGAGCGACAACGACGGCTGCTTCGGCTGCGGCTTTGCCATTGCCGAGCTGCTGCACTACGCCGTGCTGCGGCGGGAGCTGGGCCCGGACCACCCCGAGACGAAGCGCATCAGGGCTGTCGCCGCCCGCGCGAGCGAAGCCATGCTCCTGCTGACCTACATCCCCGGGCGCGGCGACGGCTTTGTGGCCCGCACGTACCTCGCCCCCCACGAGCCCATCCCCGACGAGGGCTTCTTCTTCCGCAAGCTGGGGGACGGAACCGCCAAGGTGGTCCCCAACGCCAGCGCCGTGGAGCGCGGCGTGGCGGGCCTGGTCGTCGGCGCGCCCGCCCCCGTGCCGGAGCGGCTCGCGCGGCTCTATCGGGACGAGGGGCTCACGGACGCCGGGCTGGTCTACAAGGGCGACACCAGCTCCGACGAGATCACGCTGCACTTCGTGCATTTCTACTACCTCAGTGAGACCCTCGCGAAGGACGACCCGGAGCTCGCCGCGCTGAACGTCCAGGCCTGCAAAAACGTCATGGAACATATCCTCGATCACGGCCTGCAGATGCACGACGCCTTCGGCGGCCCCACGCTCTGGGCCAAGTGGGACGAGGCGTATTTCTCCGGCGGCCTGGGCTGGATCGACGCCTGCCTCAACGCCACGGAGCTGCTGATGTACCTGCGCGTGGCCATGGCCGTCACCGGCGAGTCGGGGCCCTGGAGGGCCGCCTACGATGGGCTGATCGCCAGGGGGTATGCCGAACTCGGCCCGAAGCACGCGGAGCGCTTCGAGGTCATGGCGGGCAGGGAGGACATGGACCTGCCCGAGTCCATCATGTTCGGCGACCACATGCTGGCAACCGCCGCCTTCTGGCCGCTGATCTTGCTTGAACCGGACGAAAAGCTGCGCGAGATTTATCGGGATGGCTACAGATCCTGGCGTGGCACCATCGCGCGGGAGCACAACCCGGGCTACGACATCCCGTTCTTGCTTACCTGTCCTGAAGGGACAGGTTCATGCCCGGATGAATCTGTCGACATGGGGATGCTGGAGCAGTGGTTCTACCGCAGCCCGGCCAGCCGTCTGGCTTCCCCCGTGAGCATGGAAATACGCGCGGATGTGCCCGCGCGGGTCTATCGAAACGACTACCGGGAGACGGGCTGGCGCCTGCCCGACGACGAGCGCTTCATCGCGAAATACAACCGCAGCCCATGGCTGTACACCGGCAGGGGCAGCGACCGCATGGTGGACAGCTGCTACCCCTACACCTTCGCGTACTGGCTGGGGCGGTATTACGGGATCCTCCGGTGAGTGCTCACAGGAAGTAATATTTGAACCACCGCAATGCGTAGCGCCACTCCAGCTTGCCGCCCATGCCCGCGTTGTCCGGGTGGTCCTTGTCCAGGGCAGAAGAGAGCTTGCGCAAAAAGGCGAACGTGCTCTTATAGCGCGCGATGAAGCGGGGGTCGGCCTGCTCCGGCGGGGTGAAGCCGATGCCCGGGTACTTCGCGAGCCACAGGTCCAGCCGGCGGCGGAAATCCTTGTAGTCCTTGCGCTCCGGCGCGGTCCAGGCGGCCTCGGCGGTGGCGTAGGTGCGGGGGAAGGTCATGGCGGCCAGGGATTCCTGCGTGTCGATGAACTCCGTCCAGATGCAGGCCTCCAGCCCCAGCGCGGGCAGGCCCTTCCCCTGGAAACCCAGCGCGCCGGGCCCGTAGCTGTACGCCTGCTTCAGCGGCAGCGCGCCGTAGGGCAGGTCGAAGTGGGCCCCAAACTCATCCGAGAAGATGATGCGGCTGTTCCGTTCCCAGAAGCGCCGCACCTGGCCCGCGCTGTGGACCTCCGCCCAGTACTGGATCGTGACGCCCTCCACGTCCTGCGGGAAGCGCTCGGAGAGCAGGCTCTCGTTCCAGCAGATCGCGCTCTTGCCGAGGGTTTTCATATGCGCCGCCAGCCGGGCGGTGAACCAGCCCTGCAGCTCGTCCAGGCTGGCAAGGTCCTCCTCCTCCATGCGTTGCTGGCAGCGGGGGCACTTGGCCCACTCGTCCTTGGGGGCCTCGTCGCCGCCCAGGTGGAACCGCGCGGAGGGGAACAGCCCCGCGATCTCCTCCAGCAGGGGGAAGAGCAGGTCGAACACGGGCTCCTGGCCCGCGCAGAGGATCACGCTGCGGATGCCGGGGTAGTCGGCCACTTTGACCGGCTTCCCCGAGCAGCTCAGGTCCGGGTAGGCGGACAGGATGGCGCTGGCGTGGCCCGGCACGTCGACCTCCGGGATGACCTCCACGCCGCGCACGCGCGCGAACTCGACGACCTCGCGTATCTCCTCCTGGGTGTAATACTCCCCCGGGATAATATTTTGCTCCTGCAGCGCGGGATAGAGCTTGCTCTCGATCCGCCAGCCCTGGTCGTCCGTCAGGTGCCAGTGGAAGACGTTCAGCTTCACCATGGAGGTCAGCTCGATGAGCGCCTTGACGGTCTCCACGGGGAAGAAGTGCCGCGCGCTGTCCATCAAAAACCCGCGGTGGGGGTAGTAGGGCGCGTCCTCGATGCCGCAGGCGGGCAATGTCCCGTCCTGTGTCAGGGCCGCGAGGGTCGTCAGGGCCCAGCACAGGCCCCGCTCGTCCGCAGCCTCGATCTCGACGCCGTTTTCCTCCGCCACGCGCAGGCGGTAGCCCTCCGGCGGGAGGGATTCGTCCTGGTTGACCCGTAAAAACGCCGGGGCATCGGCGGCCAGCGCGATGCCTGTCCGCTGTGCGAATAATTCAACAAATTCCGGCTGAAATATTCCGGCGTCATAGCCCAGCGGGGAGGGCAAATCGACGCGCCCATCCCCAAGCTCGGCTCTGCCGTTGGGCAGGGGGACCAGCGCGAGGGGGTCGGCGTGCGCGCGCTGCGCGGGACCGCACGCGGCGGCGGCAAAGCAGAATGCCGCGGCCAGCAGCAGGGCGATGCGTCTCTTCATGGCTGTACCCTCAATACCTGAAATTGTCGCAGGCCGTCACGCCCTCCGCCGTCGCGTAGCCCGCCACGTTGATAAAGCCCAGGGCCTTGCCCTCGAGGATGTTGATGCGCACGTAGTATTCCTGCCGCAGCGCGACGATCCGCTGCGTGGCGGGGTCGTAGACCAGCACCGCGGTGCAGTCGAAGTATTTGGTGTCGATGACGGGCGGCTTCCCCCAGAAGGCCAGCTTCACCACGGGGCCGTTGAGGATCCCGTCGACGACCTCCTTGCTCACGGGGTTGAACATCTCCCCCGTGCGGCTGGGCGAGCTTGTGGCCCCGGGCTTGGGCGGCTCGGGGTTGTTCTCCGGCTTCATCACCAGGGTCAGCTCGATGTTGCCGTTGGAGAGCTGCCTTGCCACAGCCCTGCTGAACACGCCCGGGTCCGTCGCCATGCAGCCGACGGGGAACTGGTACAGCGGCAGGTGCTCCGTCATATCGGTGACGCCCTTGGTGTACATGTCCGCCTTCAGGCCGTCGTCCCGGGTGGTCATGATCGAATTGACGGCGTCGATGACGGCGGGGTGGTTGATCCACTCCGCCTCGAAGTTGGTGTCCTTGCCGACCTGCTCGTATTCCAGCTTGCGCATGAACTTGGCTTCCTTCTTCGCCCTGTTCATCACGGCGGTATAGGCCGCGAGGACCTCCGCGGGGGTGGAGGGCACGGCGTTCGCGTCGGCGGCGGTGGTGGTTTCGCCTTCGGCGGGCGGGGCGGCGGAGCTCTCCTCACCGGCCTGCGCCGTGCTCTCCTCCCCGCCGGCGGGTTCCGTCGGGCCCATGTTTGCCTGGATCGTGCTCTCAGCCGGTTCGGTGATAGCCGTGGTGGCTTCACCGCCGCCCTTGCCGCCGCATGCCGCGAGCGGGAACGCCATGGCGAGGACCAGCAGCAGCGCTGCGATCAAGCGCAGTTTGTGTTTCATACATGCTCCTCCTCGTATCTCAATACTTAAACTGGTCGCACACCGTCGCGGCCTCCAGCACGCCGGTCCCCTTCGCGTTGATGAAGAGCACCCTGCCGTTGGCGACGTTGATTTTCACATAGTAGTCCTGCCGCAGCGAGACGGCCTGCATGGTGGCGGGGTCATAGACCAGCACCGATTTGCAGTCGTAGTACCGCAGGCTGAACTCGAGCTTCGTGGTGATGAAAAACCGCGCCTTATAGATCAGGTCGTCGACGCCCGTTTTGCTCAGGGGGTTGAACATCTCGCCGGTGTGGCTGGGGGCGGTGGTGGCCCCGTGCTGCGCGGGCTCCGGGTTGTCCTCCGGCTTCATCACCAGGGTCAGCTCGATATTGCCGCCCGGCAGCTGTCTGGCTGTCGCCCTGCTGAACGCGCCGGGGTCCTTCACCATGCAGCCCACGGGGGTGTTTGTCACCGGAAGCTGCCCGTACATGTCGGAGGTGCCCGCCGTGTAGACCTCCTGCTGCATGCCCTTCTCCTTCGTGGTCATGAGGTTGTCGTTGAGCCAGTCCAGGAAGCCCGGGGTGTTGATCACGTCCACCTCGAAGTTCATCTGGTCCTTGTCGAGGATCTGGTAATCCAGCTTGCGCATGGACTTGGCGTCCTTCTTGGCCCTGTTCATCACCTCGGTGTAGGCCGCGAGGACCTCGGCGGGGGCGGAGGGCACTTTGACCGCCTCGGCGGAGGTTTCGCTTTCGCCGGGGGCGGTGGAGGAGTTCTCCTCACCGGCCAGCGTTGTGGGCTCGGCGCCGTCGCCGGGCTCCGTCAGGTCGTCGCCGGGCGCGGAGGTGGTCTCCTGCGGCTCCGTCAGAACTTCGGTCTCCCCGGCGTTGACGGGCTCGGTGGCCTCGCCGCCGCCTTTCCCCCCGCAGGCGGCCAGGGGCAGCAGGAGGGCAAACAGCAGAAGCAGCGTTGCGGCCAGGTGCAGTTTCCGTTTCACACACATTCCTCCCAAAATAATTTGCCGCTAAAGTATAGCACAGAGAAAAAGGTTTGACAAGGGGTGAATTTTATCACTCCCCCTGAAAAAATCCCTTGACCACCGCCCACGCGTCCACGAGCCACTCCCAGACGTCCTTGGCGGCGGTGTCCAGGACAAAGAGGATGTGCCGGAACCACCGCCATGTGCCGTCGAACCCCGGGAAGGGCACGTCCTCGTCGTAGAGCTCTTCCATCAGGCTGTTGAGATAGAGCTCCAGCCAGGTGTAGCCGCCGGGCTCGGATTCCTCGGCGCCCCACGCGGAGTAGGGGTCCTGGCCGCCGTGCCCGGCCATCCACGCCGCCTTGGCCGCATTGATCCGGGTGGGGTCGGTATCCAGTGCGGGCCAGCCGCCGACGTCGGAGGGCTTGTCGATGACGCGGCCGCACCCGGTGATCACATCATTTACGATGCGCTCGTCCACGGCGTCCCTGTGCAGGGACGCGCCGCCGTACTTCAGCACCCGGGCGTAGGCCGCCTCGGCGTCCTCGATATGCAGCATCCCCGCGTCGAAGGGCTGCGCCTGCTTCCAGCCGTTGTTGGGCTTCTTGAAATCCTCGTAGGTGATCAGCGAATACTGGTCGGCGGGCATTTTGCCGTTCATATAGTTGCCCGAGAAGTACAGGCGCAGGTTGGGGTTTCTGTCGATCATGAAGTTGGAGGCGTTGGTGCTGGGCCCGGCGACCATGTAGTTGTTGATGAGGTTGACCGTGCAGATCTCGCCGTTCTCGTCCAGGTTCTTCACGGCGTAGGCGCGGCCCCAGTCGTACATCACGTTGTTGGTGATGTCGCAGAAGAAGCCGATGGGATCCTCGTCGGGGCTCAGCAGGCCCTGGGGGCGGGGGTTGCGGGCGTCGTTGTGGGCCCAGAGGTTGTGGTGCAGCGAGACCTTCTGCCCGTCGTTCCCGCTGACCAGGGAACCCTTGCTGTGCTTGCGCACGGTGGGGTGCACGGAGTTGTGCAGGCCCTCCGTGATGAAGCACCACTGCACGGTGGTGTACCAGTTGCGCTTGATCGAGAAGGTCTCGTCCACGCCCCAGCTGACCGAGCAGTGGTCGATGATGGCGTGGTCGCAGCTGCCCACGTACATCCCGTCGTCATCGCTCACGTCGCCGCAGCGCACCCGGAGGTTGCGCACGATCACCTGGTCCGCGGTGACGGAGAAGGTGTAGTCCTTCAGGGTGATGCCCTGGCCCGGGGCGGTCTGCCCGGCGATGGTCAGCCAGCCGTCCCGCACCCGCAGGTTGGACTTGAGCGTGATGGTGCCGGCCACGTCGAAGACGATGGTGCGGCGCTCCTTGGCCTCGCAGGCCTCGCGCAGGGAGCCGGGGATGACGGCCTCCCCCGCGGAGCGGTCATAGTCCTCGAGGGTCGTCACCACGTAGACCTTGCCGCCGCGGCCGCCCACGGTGTACTTGCCCATGCCATCGGCCCCGGGGAAGGCCAGCAGGCCCTCCTCCTCCGCTGCCGCCGTGACGGCAAACACGGCCAGCCCCATGGCCAACACGCAAAGCAGCGCGAGGGCCCTCCTCAGTGGATGCCTCATGACTGTTCCTCCTCTTACTTATATATTTTACTGCTTGAAGCTCAGTCGGCTCTGTCCCACCAGGGACTGCCCATCCAGTTCTCACCGGAAGTATTTGAAATCCGGAGTTCCTCATTGCCCTGCGAATTGAGCACTATCTCGTAATCGACCCACGAATCGGGCTTGTCCCAGGATTCGTCGGCATTGGTGAACACGACATTTGTAAAGTATATCTTTCCATTGGAAACAGAATAGTTTCCTTTATAGGAGTACTCCGCCGTTGTGATCAGGAAATAGTTGAATGTCCCATCCTCGTTGAGGTACCAATGATAATAATCCCAGCCGCCCCAGACGACGTCGATGCTGTTGTTTTGCCAGTGGCCTGTGATTTTCGGGCCGGTGTTGCCGCTGGGCGGATTTGTGGTGTGCGGCTGTGTAAGCTGCCCCGGCTCGCCGCCGCGTGTGGATATGACGGCGCCCGGCGTGCCGGAGGAGCCGCAGGCGCACAGGGCAAGCCCCATCGCCAGAGTGCAGAGCAGCGCAAGGGCCCTCTTCATTGGATGCTTCATGACTGTTCCTCCTTGTGTGCGGTTATGTAGAGACGCACGGCTGTGCGTCTCCGCCAGAAAAGCCAAGCGGTTTTGTTAGGAGACGCACAGCAGTGCGTCTCCGCCAGAAAAGCCAAGCGGTTTTGTTAGGAGACGCACAGCAGTGCGTCTCTACATAGGCGGTAGACTATTTCCTCGCCTCCAATATCACGGGCGCGGGCTCGCCCGCCTCCAGCATCCGTTCGATGAGCCTCTCCCGCAGCTGTGCGCGGACTTCCTCGTAGCCCTCCCGGCGCACCAGGTTCACCAGCTCGTGCGGGTCGCTCTCCAGGTCGTAGAGGAACTCCTCCCGGTAGGTCTTCGCATCGGCGTGCAGCCAGCCATTCCTGCGCGGGGCCCTCACGGAGTATTTCCACTTCTTTGTGCGCAGCGCGCGCCCCACCTGCGTCTCGCTGATCTGGATGAAGACATCCTGCGGCCAGCCCTCGCTGTCGCCCGCGGCAAGGCGCTGCAGCGGGTTGCCTTGCAGCGCGGGCGGAATTTCCATGCCGCCCGCCCGCAGCAGCGTGGCGGGGAGGTCCACCAGGCTGGCCATCTCCTCAAGCACCTTGCCGCCGGTGAAGCCGGGGCCGCGCAGGAGCATGGGGATGCGGGTGCAGCCGTCGTGGCAGGCGCGCTTATATTCATTGTTGCGCGTGCGGAAATGGGAGCCGTGGTCGCTGGTGTAGGCGATGAGCGTATCCTCGTAGAGGCCCAGGTCCTTGAGGGCCTGGATGATCCGGCCCGCGTTGCCGTCCAGGCTGGCGCAGCAGCCGAGGTAGTCGGGGTACTCCCGCGCCCAGTCGCCGCCCGGGTGGCGCCGCAGGTCCTCCGGCACGGGGTAGGCGCCGAAGCGCTCCTTCGAGCCTGGGGGGCCCTGATAGTGGCCCGCGTCGTTCTGGTGGTGGGGCTCCAGATAGGAGACAAACAGGAAGAAGGGCCTGTCTGATGCGCGGTCCCGTAGGTAGTCCAGCACGAGATCCGTCTGGCTGTCCACCCGGTAGCCGCTGAAATCCACCCGCTTGCCGTCGATATCGAACATGTACCCGCCGTCTGTGCCGGTGGAGCTGAATTCGAGGGTGTCCACCGCCAGCCAGTAATCCCTGTACCCGCCCCGCAGCCCGGGCGGGACGGGCTGCGTGCCGGTGGAGGACAGGTGCCATTTGCCGATGTAGGCGGTCTCGTAGCCGTTCTCATGGAATTGGTCAGCTATGGTGGGCACGCTTTGCGGCAGCGTGAGGGGGATGCCGTTGCGGTAGCAGCCCGTCTGCGTGGCGTAGAGCCCCGTCTGCAGGCAGGCCCGGGCGGGGCAGCACACCGGCTGGCAGGTGAAGGCTTTTTCAAAGCGCACGCCCTCCGTTGCCAGGCGGTCGAGCTGCGGGGTGAAATCGGCGGACGGGTTGTAGCAGCCCAGGGTGTCCCAGCGCTGCTGATCGGAAAACAGGACGAGGATGTTCGGCTTTTTCATAGGTGTCCCCCGGCCCAATGTGGCTTTTTTACCATTGTAGCACAGGCCTCATTAATAAGCAATACATTTTCATGCCATCGTCCCGTCAAAATTTCTTTACAATTTGTCTATTGCCAAACGCGGCAGAATCATGTATAATGAGCCCAACACCACAAATTTCAGAGAGGAGACCATTATGAAGCAGAATTGGAAGCGGATCGCCCTCATCGCGGGGATTGCCCTGGTTGCAGCCGCGGGCATCGTCGCGCTGGTGATATTCGTGGGCATCCCGGCCGCCGGCTACGGCAAGGCCAGCTCGCTGGAGAAAAAGGGCGACCTCCCCGGCGCGTATGATGCCTATGACCGCATGGAGGACTACCGGAACGCGCAGGACGCCAAGGAGAAGCTGCAGGACGAGGTCATCGCGACCCGTTCGGCGAAAACCATGTCCTTCGGCGGCTATGAGTGGCTGATCCTGGAGGAGCGGGACGGCAAGGTCCTGCTGCTCATGGAGGAGGTCCTGGAGATGCGGGCCTACCACGCGACGCTGGCCGAAACCGACTGGGAGAACTGCACCCTACGGCAGTGGCTCAACGGCTCATTCTACAACAGCCTGCCGGAGGCGGACCGGGCGCGCGTGGTGGAGACGGCGGTGGTCAACAGCAACAACGCGGAATACGGCACGAAGGCCGGCAACGACACCAAGGACCGCGTCTTCCTGCTGTCCCTGGCGGAGGCAAACCTCTACTTCAAGAACAACGACGCGCGGGTGGCCTGCCTGGGCAACTCCGCCAAATACTGGTGGCTGCGCTCGCCGGGCATGGATCCCATCGTGGCCGCCATCGTGACCAGCGACGGCAGCCTGGGCTTCGCGGGCAGCGGCGTCAGCTACAACACCCGGGGGGTGCGCCCCGCGATGTGGATCACGAAGGGATAATTGGGGAACAGGGCATACAGGCGCGGCGCAGAACGCCGCGCCTGCTTGGCATAAGGAGAGGTAATATGATACAAAACTGGAAAAAACTTGCCGTCATGGCGGGGATTGCGCTGGCCGCGGTCGCGGGTATCGTCCTGTTGGTGATATTCGTGGCCGTTCCGGCCGCCAAGTACGGCAAGGCCGGCGCGCTGGAGAGGCGGGGGGACCGCGCCGCCGCCTGCGACGCCTTTGACCGCCTGGGCGGCTATCGGAATGCGCAGGCGCGCAAGCAAAAGCTGCAGGACGAGGTCATCGCGACCCGCTCGGTGCAGCGCATGGCCTTCGGCGGCCATAGCTGGCTGGTGCTGGAGGAGCGGGACGGCAGGGCGCTGCTGCTCCTGGAGGTGATAGAGGAGAAACAGCCCTTCGATGAGCCGGGGTCACAGGCCTCGTGGGAGGCGTGCACCCTGCGCGGCTGGCTCAACGGCGCGTTCTACCGCAGCTTCGGCCAGGCCGAGCGCGCCCGCATCGCGGAGACGGCGGTGGTCAACAGCGGCAACGCGGAATACCGCATCAAGGGCGGCGGGGTGACCAGGGACCATATCTTCCTGCTCTCGCTGGAGGAGGCGAAGCTCTATTTCCCGGACGACGCCGCGCGGGTGGGCCGCAGCCGGGACGGGCGCGCCGCCTGGTGGTGGCTGCGCTCGCCGGGGATGGCCGCCCGCCTGGCCGCCGTGGTGGCCGGCGACGGGACCCTGGGCGCCGTGGGCAATGATGTGGACTACTACGACAGGGGCGTGCGCCCGGCCATGTGGGTCACAATGCAATAGGAGCCCGGCCTCAATAAAACTTCATTTTGTTGCAAATCAAACAGACGCGCCCGCCTGTAATATGATACAATACTATTGGTCTATTATAAAAATTTGAAGGAGGCAACAAAATGGATTGGGATTTTTTCCTTGAGCGCTTCAGGGACGTCGCCGACGTGTGGTATTGGATCACCTGGTGGATCCAGGATCCCCTGGCGGGCTTCTGGCAGACCCTGGTCAACTCGCCGATCGGCATCGTCTTCCGGTTCTGGGAGGAGACCTTCGGCCGCGGCCCCACATGATCCCCTGACATCGGCCCAAAAAATTGCCCCGGTTTGCCACATACGGCAGGCCGGGCGTTTTTTTTTGCGCTGCGCTATGCCGCCCACCCGCGCACAATGCTATAGAATATTACATTCATTTACAATGTGCCCCGATAAGTTCCGCCGGATTGCGAGCGAAATTTTGGAAAAAACCGCAGGAAGAGGGTGCCTTGTGCACAGTGCACAAATGGTTATCAATAAATTAACATATTATACAAAAACCCTTCCCGGATAATTCTTTTATTGACAACAGCGCATAAAGGTGCTATGATGATACTGTCTCTATCTATCTTTGTAGAAGGGGAGAGCTTACTTATGCATAGGGAACATTGGCAATCCGATACATCCAAGCAAAACAAATGGAGGGGATTTGTTATGAACAAAGCAAGCAAACTCACCAAGCGAGCCATCAGCGTGCTGCTGACCATCGTGATGGTCATCACAGCCATGCCGCTGTCGGTGATCCCGGCATCGGCATTGTATTTCCCGCCCGAACTGGCTGACGCCCTATGGTGGGCCGACGTGCGTAACCCGGCCAACTACTGGAGGAACGGCCAGACCACCATCGGGACAGCACCCTACCAAGCCAACTGGGTGGGGGACGCCAACCTGATTTCCTCAGGCAACGCCGCCAACCAGGCCAACTACATGGCCCACGCCGTCGACCACACCGGCCACATATGGGAGATGGCGACGGCCCTGATGCAGGAGGTCAACGTTAACAAGATCCCCACGTACTGGGACAACAGAAACCAGAACTTCACAAACGGCACACCCCCGATAGGCAGCCCGGGTTACAATACAAACTGGGAGTATAACGGGAGTATCACCGGGGATAACACTGTATACGGGACCTTCATCCCAGAATCCACGACCACCGGCCTCATGTCCCTCATCCGCACCAAACTGAACGGGCAGTCCACCGGCGTGGCCAACGGCCTCCCCTGGCTGCTGGGCCAGGGCAGCCCGTCCGGCGTCAACGACAACAACGCGGCCAACCGCGGCGGCCTGTTCTTCGGCAACATGACGAACAGGAATATCCGCTACGAAACGAACGGCATCATCAGATTCATAGGTATAAATTTTGGCAGCTTCGACTCGAACTTCGACCCGCCGATCACGGGCCTGGTGGTGCACCAGGACCTGAAGGCGGCGCTGAAGACGGAGCTGCGCAGGTATGCGAACCACGAGGTGGCGGCTGCAAGCAACGCGGTCAAGAGCAGCGACATGTGGGCCGATAAAGTCACAAGCGTAACCACACCCGCCAGGATCGACCAAATCCCGGCCACCCTGCCCCTGGCCAAGCAGATCCTCGCCGCGCACCACTGGGAAAATCAGGGGAACCTTGTGCTGGGAACCGGAGCAGTTTTCAACACCTGGGAATTCGACGGCATGACCCGGTTCGACGGGTGCTACTTCACCACCCGCGAGCGTTGGAAGGCCGGCACCCTGAACCGCGTCGACGCCAACTTGACGGCATATAAGAACGCGCTGACGGCCTACAAGGAGAAGGTCTCCGACCGCGCCAGCACGAACATCGCCAGTCTCAACCGCGATACCCTGCTCACCTGGTACAAGGAGGCCGATGCCGCGATCAAAACCCTGGATACCCTGAGCGGCTTCGACCAGGTCGGGGTAAACGGGCGCTTTGGCTACAGCAACTGGGACGAGGAGATTTTCGATCTGCTGGGCCTGAAGCGGGAGACCGTCGGCAAGACGTTCCGCACCGACCTGTACGCCATGCTGTACGATAAATACGCCGACGCGATGAGCTATTTCCACAGCCCCTATGTCCTCTACCCGACCATCGACGACGGCGTGCGCTATACCCTGTCTGAATACAGCCCCGCCCCCTTAGGCTCCGCCCCGATCACCAGCATGACCGACCCCACCCAGGGCGGCTTCCGCGGCCGCACCGGCATGCAGGGCGCCCCGGGCCAGGTGACTTCCAATCCCCCAGCCAGCGCCGCAGCCCTGGCCGACCTGCAGTCCCTCTACTCCGTATCGAACGGCGTGCGCAACGACCTGGAGAGGCTCTGGACCGAGGCCCAGTCGGACAGCGTCCTGATGAGCATATGGAACACGCTGGAGATGACTTTCGGCGTCGTGGGCACCTCCCGGAGCCTGCAGAACGTCTGGCTTGAGGACCTGGACCTCGTAATCAAGGTGTGGAAGCTGTACCTATTCAAGTGGGAGGTCCAGAAGATACTCGACGAGAGCGTAGACCACAGCGAAGGCGTGGTTTACTCGAACGACGTGCCCAGCAATGTCTATGAGGACAGCGACTACAAGTACTCCTACGCCCAGGTGCAGGCGTGGCGCGACGTGCTCGCCTATGACATAGATGTCGCCAACGCCATGGCGAGCCACTACGACCCCGGATTCGCCGCGCTGGCGCAGGACATCCTCATCAACAGCGGCCTGGTCCCGCTGGCCATCACCCGCCGCGACGCGCTGAACCTGGAGCTGAAGTACCGCCAGGGCACGGGCTACGGCGAGAAGGACTGGATGCTCTACCGCGACTGGTTCAACCAGCTGTTCTTCGATACGGACTTCAGCAAGTGGACCAGCAAGCAGATCATAGATAAGCTCCACTCCACGGATTATAGGAACAAGGACAACAACCCCCCCATCAAGCCCCCGTGGGTGGGCGTGCTGAAAAACAAGGGTGAGTACGCCTCCATGTACACGACGGCGGTTGGGCAGATGGGGTCGACGATGGCGGACCTGCTTTACGGCAACTTCGGGACGCTGGTGGTCGACAATGTGATCGACAGAATGTATGACCAGCTGGCCACGAACTTCACCAACGACGTCAACTTCGCCTATAACAATTCCCACCAGCCTACGACTCCGCCCAACGTCCCGGGCAACGGCTGGATCGTCATCGCCGTCCCCGCGAGCACCAACCCGGCATACGGAGCCCAGACAGTGTATTTCTCCTGGGAAGGCTTCGGCAAGGTCTTCAGGGCGTTCAATGCCGGCGCCGACGTGCGCAAGGCCCTGATAGACGACGGGCAATACTGGCGGGTGAACGGGACCACGCAGGGGTACTATGATTATATCAACGGCCCGCTGAAGGCCGCCTATATGCTGTTCCTGAACGACCCGCGGAAATACTACCCCGTGACCAACCCGCCGCCGGCCCAGCGCGACGCCGACCTGACGGGCACCGGCCGGTTCACGGAGGGGTACACGGACATCATCACCGCCCCCAACCCGCATAACTTCGTGGATAAATGGAAAGCTCCGGACGGATTTAATACCGATCCGCTGGAAGACGCCGCCATGCTCGAGCTCGTCGACCGCCTGGACTTCGTGCTGGGCAGCCACGGCGACATCCGGCCCCTGATCGAAATGGTGGGCTTCCAGGATACGCTGACGGGCCTGGGCGTAAAATGGGATGACAAGGTGAACCTCAGCAGCGCCCTCCAGGACATCATCGAAAACATGCTCTACACCGATGATATTATCAATATGGTCGTCGGGATGCTGTTCCCGATGATCGTCGACCAGTTGGAGCCGATCTGGCGCGACATGGTCATGACCCTGCAGAAAATGGTGGACGACAACGTACCGCTCGGCCTTGCCCAGATTGACCTGAAGCTGACCTTGCACCAACTCCTGAACCTAACGGGGCTTGGCATCTATCCGGACCTGTTGGGCAACGCCATCGACCCAAATCCATCAGACCCCGATCTCAAATTCACAGCAGCGCGGGCGACGCTGGCCTCCGCGCCCTCGCAGTCGAACCCGATACCGAACCCGGCCAACAATGCATCTGTTTTGGCCTCCGACGACCCCGTCACCAACTTCACTATGCGTACGGGGTATCCCACCCACGCGTGGTCCCCGGAGGTCTCGCGCGGGATATATGACCAGAGCGGGAAGCTCAGCATCCCCTGGCTGATCGAAAAGGACGAGAACGGTGCCCCGCGCGACTCCGCCCTACGGAAGAAGCGCTTCGAGGCGGCGCTGTCTACCGTGTTCTACAGCGCGTATCCCCTCCTGCGGGCCCTGCTGCTGAACCAGGACGCGGCGCTGGTCATACCCACCATGGCCACTGCCAGCGCGCTGGGCGGCGGCGGGCGCGTGGAAGCGACCCTGAAGGTAGCGGGCATACCCGGCTACGCGTCCATCCTGACCCCCATCTTTGAGGCGCTGCTGGGCGAGGACACCGATTCGATCCCACCGGCAGGCAACAAGAACAACAGCCCGGCAGTAACCGGCTCGCTGGCGGCCGTCCCCGCCACCAGGGCAGGCTGCTCCACCATGGTGAAATATATCCTGGACCCGGTATACGCCTTCCTGGACAACGTCAAGGATAAGCCGTTTACGACCGTCCTGAAATTGATCCCGAACTTGTGCTACGCGCTTTCGCTGGACCGGATCGTCCCATTGCTCGACAACCTGGAAATCGATATCGGGCTCGGGATCGACGTCAAATACCCGGCGATTGGCGGCCTCATAAACGGCCTGATAGGCGGCATGCTGGACGACGCCATACCGAAGATGAAGATCGGCGATATGCTCGGCGGCGTGGACCTGAGCATGCTGTCCGACCTGGAATCGCTCATCGGCATGGTGACCGGCCTGCTGGGCGACAGCCTGAATATCACCCTGCCCAGCTTCAACCCGGGTCGCATCTCCACCTATTCAGATCCAAATGGCATCAGGAGCTCCAACGCGACGGGCACCGCATATATCTCCACGAAACGCAAGAGCAACATCCCCGCCCTCGCGATCCGCCACTATATCGAAGCGGACGTGGGCGCGGTGATGCACATGCTGCTGGAATGGGTGCTGGGCAGCGACCTCATCGGAGGTTTGCTGGACGGCCTGCTGGGCGGCATCGGCATTGACCCGGCGATCCTGTTCTCGGGCACCCCGTGCGAACAGGTGGCGGCCATAGCCGAACTGATCCTACCGAGAAAATATCCTCCCGCGCCTGTGGTCTACGGCGTGCCGGATACCTCCGCGGTTGTGCCGTATCCCCCCTGGTGGGACGGCATATTCAACCAGGGCGGCTTGAAGGCCGAGCTGGATGGGAAATATATCGTTGACAACGCGGACGTCCTGCTGAATGTCCTGTGGCAGGCGCTCACGGGCGAAAGCTTGGACGATGGCATCCATGGGCTCATCGCGCCCATGTTCACAGGCGGGCTGATGTTCACCCTGGTGGACATGATCCAGGGGCTGATCGAACAGCTGCTAGACATGCCTCTGTTCGGCAGCTTCGACCTCGTGGGCATGATCGAGATGCTCGTGCGCATCGACGGGAAACAGCTTGAGCTGAGCGACTTCTTCAACTTCCCGCTGGCCTTCGGCCACGAATCCGAGAAGCCCGAGAAGCCCGTCAGAGGCGACTATGCCACGGTGGCCCTTTACAATGACGCGGTCGCACAATACGAGGACGACCTGCTTGACTTCCGCAAGCTGTACTCCAGGCCCCTGAAGGGGGAGACCTGGAAGACCATGGCGCAGTACGAGAGCGAAGTCAAGGCGTACTACTTGGGGAAGGTCTCGAGCGTAGACGACTTCTTCGACGAGACGATCAAGTACCTGGCGCCCCTGAACCTGCTCCTCGGCTTCCTGCTGGACGAGAAGAAGCTGGAGCTGATCAACCTGGGCGACGACAGGGGCCTGCTGCAGGTCTGGGGCGGCAACGGCTTTGAATGGGGGCTCCAGCACCTGATCGGCGCCATCACAAGGCCGCTGGGCATCACCGGGTCCACAGTGCCCAAGCCGGTCGCGACCGATTACACGGCCGGCGCCACCTCGGCGGCATTCATCGCGGCCAACAACGCCTGGCAAACCGCGCTGGCGAGCAACCCCGCCGCGAAGCCGCCGATTGCGTCCGATTACACGGGCGGCGTCGCCTCACCGGCGTTCATCAACGATACCGGCGTGTGGGAGCGCAGGAACAGCTCCCTGGGCAAGGTGCTCTACCCCCTGGCGGACGCGCTGGACGCGCTGATCGCCAATCCGATCAACAGCCTGCTTTCCGCGCTGCCGAACATTATCTACTACTTCACTGACACCGCGGGACCGGGCAGCAGCCTGCTGCAGCAGAGCCTGAACGGCCTCCTGCACCCGTTGTTCGTCCTGCTGGATACCCTGCGGCCGATCGCCGACGCCGTGCCGCTGCTCAGCGGGCTGCTGAGCGACATGGACCTGCCCGACGGCATCGAGCTGTTCCAGCCCGGCAAGGATCCCCTCTGGCTGGATGTGGACGTCCTGCTGGGCGGCCTGCTCGAGGGCCTCGAGATCAGCGGCATGACGATCAACCTGGATCTGAAGAAATTCATGGTGCCCGGGCTTGCGCTTACGGATGGCGGCGACCCGGATAAGGCATACCTGAGTGCGAACACCCAGGCGAAGGTGGGCATCCTGTTCTCCTTGCTCGACCAGGTGGGCCTGTTGGATATGATCTACGACATGGGCATGGTGGGCGTCACCAAGCTCATCCAGTACGGGAAATTCGATCCTCCGGCCAACATCGACTACACCCTGTACGGGACCGGTATCCCGAAGGCTTCGCCGATCGACCGGAGTGGCGATTGGGCCAAGTGGGTATCCAGTTCGGATATCCCGGGTTGGTTCAGGCCGTCCCACGCGCAGTACCTGGCGGAGAACGTGGACACCGTGATCAACTGGGCCTGGGCGACCCTGATCAACATGGACGCGCCCAACCCGGACTTTGACCCGGAGGAGCCGGAGGACGATATCCTCAATCCCAAGTACCTGGGCCAGCCAATCAAGGAGATGGTACAGGGGCTGCTGGACGGCTTCCTTGAGGGCGTCAAGGTTGGCGACAGCCTGAGCGACACCATAGACACCATCTGGAACGCCAAGGATATCAAGAGCCAATTCGTCAACCTCATGGGCATGCTCGCCGGGGTGAAGGGGATGCTGGACGGCCTGCTGGTCGGCTTCTCGGAAATCCCCGATCTGGGCCTGCTGCTGGGCGATATGCTGAAGATCGACCTCGGGAGCGTCAACGAGCCCATCTCCATCTTCGACCTGCTGGCCAAGCTGATATTCATCTACGACGGCGACAACGTGGCGAGCTTCAAGGAGGCGTGGAAGCTGTCGGCGGAAGGGCAGGCCTATCTGGCGGCCAACAGCCCGACGCCGCAGGAGTTCGATCTGGCCGCCGACAAGATCGCCGCCGACAGGTTCACCTATTTCAACCAGGTCAAGGAGCAGCTGAAGGACGCGTGGAAGATCAGCGCGGCTCCCGGGGCCGGGGTGGATCGCAAGCTTGCTTTGGAGACGCAGGCCGCGATTGACCTTGAAACGGCCGGTACGCTTCTGACGGTGGGGAATGCGAATATCCCCGCGGGTTGGACGACGGGACAGGTAAACACGTATAACGCCAAGCTCATCGCGGACGAAATTGCCGGCCCGTTCGACCTGGAGGCCGAAGCGGCGACCAAGGCGGCCCTGAAGGCCAAATACATGGCTTTCTGGATCACCGACAATGAGGATGCGTTCTGGGAGCTGTATCAGGAAGAGAATGAGGGCGCCACGAAAGACTCCGTGTATGACGCCGCCCTCGAAGCCGCGGCCGAGGAGGCCACGGACCTGCTGATCGCGCAGTGCGCAGGCTCGAACTTCATGAACCAGGTCGTGCCGCTGGACATCAACTGGATGCTGCAGCCCATCGTGGACTTCATGGATCCCGCCAAGGCTGCCCAGCAGAAGGCCATATTGGACGGCATCGTGGACGAAGCCTCCTTCATGGACGCCCTGGCCGGGCTCCTCGGGCGCTTCCTGCCGGTGCTGCGCGTGTTCCTGGCGGACAGCAACCTGCTGCTGATCCGCGACCTGCGCATCAAGCCCAACAATGATGATGATCCGTATCCGCCTTCGCCGTATCCGCCCGCGAAGAATCCGGAAGGCATCCCCGGCACGAACGACGTTCCCGACGACTACGCCTTCCTGCGCGTCTACGGCTACAACGGGTATGAAAAGGCCCTGGTGCCCATCTTCATGGGCATCGGCGCGGCCCTGCCGGGCTTCCTGAGCGAAGACGTGCTCATGCCTTACACGCAGTTCAGAGCCTCCAGCGCCGAGGACCAGCTCAAGGCTGTGTTCAAGCCGATTCTCGCGCTGCTGCACATTCTGGCGGACAACCCGATCCAGACGCTGCTGAAGGTGCTGCCGAACCTCGCCTACTTCCTGAGCGACGACGGCGTGGACGCCGAGCTGGGCCACAAGTCGCTGATCATGCAGGCCATCGACAAGCTCCTGCACCCGCTCACGGTGCTGCTGGCGCAGCTGGGCCCCACCCCCTATATGGAAGATCCCATCATGGAGCGGCCCGTGGCGCCCGTGAATCCCGATGTGGCGCCCGTTCCGCCCGCTCCGCTGCCACCGGCGCCCGTGGAAGGCGATTATAAGTATGATCCTCCGAGCACTCCGCCAAACCTGAATCCGGCCTATCCGAAGAACTTTAACGACGCGAAAAAAGCCTGGGATAAGCTGAGCGACAAGTACGACAAGGATTACGCAGCGTACGAGGAGAAGCTGGCCGAATTCAACACTTGGAAGGGCTCCCCCGCCTATGCCACCGACATGGCGAAATACAACGCCGCCCTGACGAAGTACAACACCGACATCATACCTTACCTCGAATGGGTGGACGACCTGCCGGCAAAATACAAGGATGTCGTGTACCCCGGCGGCAAGTCGATCAACGACAACTACCAGGACGAACTGGTCAACTTCAAGGCCGGCGCGCTGGGCGGCATCGCGGGCCTGCTGGACGGCTTGATTGACGGCCTGCTCGGCGAGGACGACAGGGGCCTGGGCGATTTCCTGAGCAACATGCTCGGCGAGATGCTGGTGCCCATGCTGGTTGACGCAGGCCTGGTGCCTGAAGACTTCGTCTTCTCGCTCGACGACCTGATCGTCGGCGATATCGTAAACATCAAGACATTGGTAGGCCGCGACGGGGCTCCTGACCTCACGCGCCTGACGTACCTGGATTCGCTGGGCCTGCAGCCTGCGGACGGCGGCGTAGGCGTGAACTTCGTGGATGTGGACCTGGCCGGCCTGCTCACGAACCTGCTCAACGACTACGGCGTGCTCAAGCTGATCGATGATATGGGCTTCTCGGGCCTGGTTGAACTGTTCAACATTTGGGACAGGAAACCCCTGTCGGGCGGCACGGGGCCGATCGACTACGGCCTGGCGCCTCCCCCGGCAACCGTGGACATGGGGGCGTCGGAATGGCTGGATCCGGCGGTGGCTGAATTCCTGCTGAACAACGCGGACGAGGTGGTCAACTGGGCCTGGCGCGAGCTGATCATGATCGTGAAGGAAGAGGAGACCCCTGTGGCGAAAGCCATTGCGGGCCTGCTGAGCGGCCTGCTGGGCGGTATGCCGATGGAGGACTATTTCAAGCCCACCCTGGAGGACACGGTCAAGGGCCTTCTGACGTTCGACCAGACCACCCTCACCCTGCTCGCGGGGCTGCTGGGGAGCCTGGAGAGCATGCTCGACTTCGACCTCGGGATCGACGGCATGGAGGACCTGCCGCTGCTGGAGCTCCTCAAGCAGCTGGTGGTGTTCGAGAGCGGCGAATCGCTAGATCTCACCGGGATGTTCAGGTTCATCGAGAAATATGTGGACGGCGCCGGCAAGTACGCGGCCGACTGGGCGGCGTGGAATGCGATTGAGGATAACCCCGCGCCGGAGCCGGATGAGCTTGAGGTTTACCTGGAGGACGCGGGGCTCAGCTCCACGGACGCGGCCAAGCTTGTCGTTGAGACCAAAGACGACTTTATGAAGGCCCTGGCCTTCCTGCTCAAGCCGCTGCTGCCCCTGCTGAGGGTGCTGCTGAACGGGGAGAGCATCCGGCTGCTCAACGTGGAGGTCACGCAGGGCTGGGATCCGAAGATAGACATCCCCGACGACGCCCCGTTCCAATTCATCAACAACGAGCCGTGGGATGAGTTTGACAACTTGAGCAAGGGCTTCCTGGTCATCGACGGCGGGTATGGCTACGAATCGGGCCTGCTGCCCATCCTGATGGCGCTGGGCGCCGGCCTGAAGGGCGACACATACATGAAATCATTGGTGCCGCCCGGCGAGCTTTCGGACGCCGACCTGATCGCGGCCATCATCGATCCGGTGGTGTGCCTGATCAACGCCCTGGCGGCAAAGCCGGTCGACACCCTGCTCAGGGTGTTACCGAACATTGCGTACTTCTTCGGCCGCGGCCCGAGCGAGGACCTGCCGGCTCTCCAGGAGGCCCTGAAAGAGGCCGAGGCGGACCTGGCGCAGGCGCTGGAGGACCTGGAGGCGGACGAGGACGATCCGCTCCTGCAGGAGGCGGCAGCTGACGCGAAGAAGGCGCTGGAGAAGGCGCAGGCGGCCGTGAAAGCGGCGGCCAACGGCGGCATATCGCTGCTGGCGCAGGCGGTCAACAACCTGCTGAACCCGATCGCGGTAGTCATCGCGCTGTTCGACGGCATAGTGGATCTGGAAGATATGCTGGGCATCAACCTGGCGAACCTGGGCGCTATGATAGACGACCTGCTGACAGGCGCCCTGGGGGACCTCGGGGGCCTGCTCGGGAGCCTGATCGTCGGCGATATCTTAGAGTTCAGCGATCTCGGCCTGATCAATGGGTTCGACTACGGCAAGGTGGGCATCAACAGCAAATACAAAGACAACGATGATTATGAGCCAGGCGACGAAAAAGACAGAGCCTCCTATGTGTATCAGGAGACCCTGGTGAAGATGCTCTATCAGTTGCTGTCTGTCCTGTTGGGCGAGGATGGCCTGCTGGCGTTGAACGACGACGTCAAGGGCATGGTCGGCGGGTTGCTGAAGCTGCTTCTGAATGGGAAGTGGCACGAGGGCGAAGAAACAGGGGGCCCGGATCTGGTCGACTACAGCAAGGCGCCGTCGGCGGACAACGGGCTGAACGC
>Ga0123353_10001860_pt1 | contig 25995 bp, 19 predicted proteins | sample TergutLab28metaG_3_FD_92763 | JGI IMG/M metagenome (GOLD analysis project Ga0123353, IMG submission 92763) | Labiotermes labralis P3 segment gut microbial communities from Petit-Saut dam, French Guiana - Lab288 P3 | ecosystem: Host-associated > Arthropoda: Insects > Digestive system > Gut ...
AGCCTCAGGTTGCTAGCTTAAGCATGTCGCGGGATACTCGTTATATTTACCGCAAATCCAGCCGCAGCCTACATGCTCGTCGCAACAGGGGGCTGCTGTTTCATCCACATCCAAAACCTCGATCGCCGGGACCTCATACTCCATTTTCACAGCGATATTCCTCCTTTATGCTCTTGATGGTTATCGCTCATCAAGAGCTGATAATTCTTCCTTCTTGTTCCCGCCGTCATTTTCCGTTATATCAAATGATCCACCGGTACCCATTAGAATAATCTTTTTACTATGCAGTTGTCCATAATTCTATCATTATTGAAATATTTCCTTGCTTTCCCTGGTTCTCTTTAACGCGCGTATTGAGGCGCCGATTGCAAGAAGAGACATGCATAATGCGAAAAACCACAGGCTCATCATATCCGCGTCCCCAGTCTGCGGCATATCGCTCAAAGGTATATCATCATCGAATTCTTCCGGTGGCGCGAGCGGCGTCCGCTCATCGAAATTAACTTCATCCTCAGGCGGCGGGGGCGGCGGCGGCGGCGGGGGCGGTACTTCCTCATCGTTATAGACATTGGTTATTGTTGCCAATGTCGTACTGCCGCGCGAGACGGAGTAATCCCCCATACCATTGGCCGTCACAAATATATACCCCGGGATTGCGCTTGGGTTTGCTTCGGTGACCGTGTATGTGCCGGGATCCAGGTCCGATAATGTCACCGGCAGCTGGCTGTATGAAAACGTCCTGCTGTAACCGCGGGGGCCGGTCACGGTGAACGTGGCGGTCCAATCGCTTGGGATCCTCGTCACGCCGACGCCGCTGAATGCTTTTCTGATCGTCAAGCTGCCCGGATCCGGATCTTCGCGGGTTGTCGTCGTATACGAGTAACTGTTTACGAATCTCGGACCGAATTTTGCGCCTTCTTCAATGATCGTGACGTCTTCATGATAATACAGTTCCCTATATAATACCCCGTCTCTTGTTTCCTCCCGGTATCCTACATTAAATGTAGAAGAGCTATATACCCAACTCGCCGGCAACGGAGTCGGTATATCCTCTCTGAGCACATATGTCATTTCCTCATCGAAAATAAAGCCGTCTTTGATATCAAGATGTACATAATGATTACCGCCCTGCGTTTCGCTGCCGTCTGTTATATAGCTGCCGGTAGCTGCAACAAGCGGTTCCTCTCCGTCAGAACTTGCTTCCAGAACAAATTTAAACGTCCTGCCCGCAGGTATCCCCGTAGCATCGCCGCTCCAGGTAAAGCTTTTAAATAAGCCCAGCTCAGGTTTTCTTATAGGAACGATCTGCGGCTGGTGAATATCATCATCAGGGAGTGTCAGGTAGACGATGCCTATGTTACCTTTTGTGTTTTTATAGTTTTCAAGGACTTCCTTGACCGCTTCCCAAAACCAATCACTGCCTTCTGAGTCCGTAATAATTACCGAGTTCTCTTCATAGTGACCAAGTAAAGTCCATATAACTATTTGAGAAATGATCTTGGTGTTGCGCCTCAAAAAGACGTCTTTCTCACGTTCGTCTTTCTCTTGAGGATTATTCCATCTACCGATACTACCATATTTGTTTTCTATGTAGTTCAGGGCTGCGACAACCTGTGCCTTTTGTCCTTCACCCCAATTGGGCGGTTGTTCAGTATAGCCCCCGGATAAACGAACTAACTCCGGGCTTACGCAAAACGACTTATACACCTTGCCTTCGGATGCTCCTTCAGATGCTTTTACATAGTAATCACTGAGATCCATATCTTCTTCAGTTTCATTATCCCCTATGATGTTGTATCTGACGCCTTCATAACTGCTGTGAGCACTATATGAAACACCACGGTTGAACTGGCCGGGATCAGGGCCTTCCTCATAGGGCATAGCGAGCGCAGGGATAACGAGCGCAAACAGCATTATTACTGTCAGCGCAACTGCCACTAACTTCTTTTTCATGTCTATCCTCCTGTATTAAGCTAGGCGATGAACGATGACAACTTTTTATAATATCTTATATTCAGCAATTCACAAGCTTTCTTTCAAAATTGTAAGAATATAACGAAATGAATACGGATACATAATCGGGTGCATATTATTTTTTCGCATCGTCTGAATCATCTGCGTCTTTTCATGATAGTCGAAATGATGATCACCGCAAGGCAAACTACCGCGGCAGCGCCAACGATCAACGCCAAATTGTCCTGTATAATATCTGAACGGGAAGACGGTGCATCCAGCTGACCATCCGGCGCCGCCGGCGTCAGTGGCTCTGCAGTATCCGGACTGCCCCACTCATTAACAACGACAGGCGAGGAACGAATGTCTGCGACGATCTCGCTCCCATTCTCATTTTCATATATCAGGTCGAAAGTGACCGACTGGTCGCCTGGTTCCAGGAAAATCACATTTCTCTCTGCAATACCGCCTGATGAAGCGTGTACGGTCCCAATATCAATGATGCTCTGTGATTCCTCGATATTGCCATTGATCTGCACTCTCGCACCGTGCAGCGCACTATCTGAAGTGTTTGTATACCGCACGCTTATATATACCAGCCGCCCCACAAAACATATATCCGGTATGTTCACCGAAACTATCTCGAGAGAACCGCTTTTTACAGTAACCGAAATCAATCCGGAGTTCGAAAGCGCCAGGTCTGTTTCTTCACCCTGGTAAGATATCGAGTAGTTTATCTCATACGCATTACTGGGGATCGAATCGCGGATCGTCATGTAAACCGCCAACGGTACCGTCTCCCCCGGTCCGATCCGTTCCATGAAGTATTGATTTGAGGTCTCCGGAGACGGGAACAACGCGCCTCCCGGAGATTGCACTGTAAAAAAGATATTGTTGACCGCGGATTGCTTACTGGAATTGCGAAGCATAAAATGTATGATAACATCTTCCCCAGCTGAAAGCGTCCCTTCCACTGTATATGAGTCTACATATAGGATTGGGCGTGCAAGATCGGCGGCAAAGGCGCTATGATCGGCGGGCAGAACACAAAGAAGAACTAAAAGAAGAATAGCAAACGCAGCGACTATCTTCGTACGGCTCTTTTTACTCATAACAGAATTCTGTTTCCTTTCGCACTGCGTTTCTTCGGTTTGTACTTTTTCTCCGCCTTTAAAAAGTGGTTATAATACTCGACATATCTCTTATATCGTTTTTTATGGATATTGTTGAGAATAATGCCCATTATGTTTGCATTGAGCTGTTCCAGCTCTTTTTTTGCGGCGCTTATCTGGTTTGTACGTGTTTGCATATATCCGGCGACCAGTATGACCCCGAAGGTTTTTGACGCCAGGATTCCGGCGTCTACCGTTGCGTTAAGCGTTGGCGAGTCGAAAATAACATAGTCATAGTTTTCTTTGGCGAAAGCAAGGAACTCATCAAACTTCGGAGAGTTGAGGAGCATAACGGGGTTATTGAGTTTGCTGCCGCACGAAATATAGTTAAGGTACTCAAAATTGGTGGTGCATACGGCGTCGTCGTAACTCGCAGCCTCCATAAGGTAATCGGATAATCCGTATTGCAGCCCCAGGTTCAGCCTCTTTATATAGGAGTTCTTTCTCATGTCCGCGTCCACAAGCAGGACTTTTCTTTTTGCCAGAGCAAGTGAAATAGCGGTATTGATAGCAATCGTCGTCGTACCGACGCCCGGTGAACACCCGGAAATAGTAAAAAGGTTTTCCCCGCTGGTTTTCTTTGTCATGGACAGTTTAGCGGCAAAACGATCGTATGCATCTGTAACGAAAACATTCTGATTTTCATATAGATCAATTTGGATCTGCTGCATGTTGCTCCTTCGCACCCGGTACGCTACGTTTTTTTCTCAGGGATCGCTCCAATCAATTCTATAGCGCCATTCAAGGTCACCTCATGTGGAAATGCCGCCCGTTTATCGACTGCCGCAAGAAAAGCGATTATTAAAGCGGAAAGAAGCGCACCGATAGCTGTCGCTATAAACCGCGTTTGAAGAGAAGACTGACTCCCGCTGGAAAACAGTTGGGCATTATTTGCGGTATCCAGGACCCTGACGCCATCAACTGAAGTCACGTGTTCGATCTCTTGAATAAACGCGGCTGCAACAGCGTTTACGACAATGACCGCCGTTGCCGGCTCTGTCGATACCGCTCTTATTACGAATATTGCGGAATTAACAGGATTTGACGTCGATATCATTCCGATGATTTGCTCAGGGGGTATCTCCCTGGCGATAATCGATGAGGCTCTTTCCGCCACTCTTTTGCTGCGGATGATGTCGGAGTAGAACTGAATAGCATTTCTCACTTCGACAGAGTCCCTGTACGACACGTATGACGAGCTATAGATCGTCGTTGTTGCAGAATACACATCCGGGGCGTCGGTATCAGAAAGAATAATTCCGCCGCAAAGAAAAATGAGCGCTGTTATCGGTATGACATACCATTTTGCGATAAGCGCGTCCAGTATTTTTCGAATGTTGATCTGGTATTCCATATAGTTAGTTCCAATCCCCAATCCTGCTCGATTATATCATAATAAAGGGGGCTGAATTGTAAGTTACGATTTTGTAACCTTACTTATAAAACGCCCTGTTATGATATAGTTACACTGAAAAATACACCGGCCGATAGAGCAGATCACAAACAAAAACAAAGCGGGGAGCAGGAGCAATGACACAGTCGTTTTCAGATATGCTATACCTGTTTTCTTGTGCGGCGCACGGAGTACAGCCCGAAAAAAAAACAGACCTGAATCTGGATGAGATTTATCATAAAGCGGCGAGTCAGGGAGTCTTGCCTCTTGTTTTGATATCATTTAAAGAATTGTATATGAATGACGGAGTCATAATATGCGGAACTCCTCTTGAAGAACATATAAAAAGACTGAGACTGCAGGCGCTGAATAATATTCAAAGAGGTTTTATAATTCATAATGCCATCAAAAAACTTGCCGATAACGGTATATCCTGTTGTATCCTGAAAGGAGAAACTGTAGCGATTCTATACCACAACCCTGATTGCAGGATATCAAATGATACTGATATTTATATAGATACTGACGATAAAGAAACCATTGTTGAGGCTCAAAAGATTCTTGAAGAAAGCGGCTTTAAGTTTTGCAAAGGCCTGCCGGAATCACATCATATCAACGCTACTCATAAAACCGCCGGCTATCTGGAGCTTCACCATTCTCTTCATGATAAGCTCTATAAAGACATATGGTTTGATAATAAAACGTCGCTTTCCGAACTGTTCCGCATGGTTAAAACCCCAATCGGCATTGAGGTTCCGGCACTTGGAGTTACAGATGCTCTCTATTATTCTTTCCTTCACTTGGTCAAGCATTTTCTAAGAGACGGAATCGGCATAAGACCATTCATGGATATACTCCTATATATTAAGAACTATAAAAACGAGATCGATTTTGAGAAGTTTTCAGGATTGATCCGCTATCTTAAGTATGACAAATTCTTTGACAACATAATGTGCGTTGGCGTCAAGTATTTGGGCTTCGCCAAAGATGAGCTCTACCCTTTTTCAAATAATGACGAGCTCATTGAAAGAATATTGACGGATGTTGAAAACGGCGGCCAATTTGGTAAAGATGAGGTATGGCGAAAAAACTTTCATAAGGTTTACAGCAAACAGCGGTTTTCTCGATTCACAGATGAGGATTACCACAAAAAAATAAAAGCTTATATGACGCGAAATCCATTTAAGAGATTCTTTTTGAACAGATCAATAATGATGAATGGATATACGTATGTTGCCAGGCATGGCTTTTTATTACCGGTTGCCTGGCTGCACAGAGCAAGCAAGTTTGTTCGAAAATTGTTTCTTACTAATAAGGTGAAAGAACGGCTGGATTTAGTTCGTAAGCTTGATATGATTTAATGGTGAGTCTTTCAGGAGTATCATCTCTAGTTTTACTCATGGCTATGTGAATCAATATGATGAGGTGTATGATTACATGTCAATAAAGATTTGTCTTGTTGGTTCCAGTGGCGGGCATTTGAGCCATTTAGTCGCGTTAAGGGCAACATGGGATAAATATGATCGTTTCTGGGTTACTTTTGATAAGCCGGATTCGAGGAGTATTTTATTAAATGAAAGAGTATACCATTGCCATTTTCCTACGAATAGAAACTTGAAAAACCTTATAAGAAATTTATTAGTAGCAAAAAAGGTTCTTTTAAAGGAAAAGCCTGATGTAGTTATATCATCAGGAGCTGCAGTAGCGGTGCCGTTTTTCTATATTGCCAAGCTTATGAAGAAGAAGCTTATATATGTTGAGGTTTTTGATCGAATAGATTCATTAACACTTACTGGAAAACTAGTGTACCCAATAACCGATCTATTCATAGTGCAATGGGATGAGTTAGCCGAAAGATATCCAAAGTCTGTTTGTCTGGGAGGCATATTTTAATGTTATTTGTTACAGTCGGGACACATGAACAACAGTTCAACAGACTGATGGAAGCGGTCGAAGAACTCAAGAATAATCAAGTAAATGATGAAGATATTGTTATCCAAACAGGTTACTCCACATACATGCCAAAGAATTGTCGATGTCAGGAGTTTATGACATATCCGGAAATGAACGAGCATATTCGGAACGCCCGGATAGTAATCACGCATGGTGGACCAGCCAGCTTTGTTGCACCGATTCAAATTGGAAAAGTTCCCATCGTAGTGCCTCGTAAAAAGGACTATAAGGAACATGTAAATGACCACCAAGTGCATTTTGTTGGCAGGTATTATGAGAGATACCAGAAGATTCTGCCTGTATACGAACTTGCCGAGTTACCAAATGTAGTCAAAAATTATCAAATGTTAATTTCACAAATGACTCAAAAAACAGAAACTAACAATAATAATTTCAATGAATACATCGGAGAATATATCGCCCATCTTAACCCCAAAAAACCAGATTGTTGATATTGTGCTCTATTAGCAGAAGAGACGGAGACGTAAAGCTATGATTAGAGTTCTCATTATCGACAGTAACACCAAGAGCGGGCGAATTGGCGGTATCAACACAGTAATCCATAATTATTACTCGGCAATGGACAAGAATGCCTTTGAATATGCTTTTGTTTATATATCCGACCCCCCATTTAAGCACAGAAAGCTGATTAAGGAATCAGGAGCAAAGATATTTATTTTGGAAAGAGAGCTAAAAAGCTTACCAAGGTATTTTTCAAGTCTAAAAAAAATAATTATTGAAGGCAATTATGACATCGTATATGCACACGGCAGCAGCCGGACGATTGTACTCGAACTGCTGGCTGCAAAGCTGGCGGGAACAAAAGTCCGTATTGCTCACTCACATAGCAATAACTGTACGCATAAAGCGGCTCATAATGTATTAAAACCTGTGTTTTCCAAGCTTTATACGCACGGTTTCGCATGCAGCAGTCTTGCGGGAGAATGGTTATTCGGAAAACGTCACTTTACAGTAATCTATAACGCATGTGATATTTATGCATTTTCATTTAATGAGCAAATTCGAATCAAACTGCGAGCTCAATATAGCCTCGGCAATAAGACGGTTATAGGCCACGTCGGTAATTTTAACCCTCCAAAGAACCATGATTTTCTGGTAAGAGCATTTTATGAGTACAAAAAAATCGATCCGGATGCAGTTTTGTTCCTTATCGGTGACGGTATGTTAAAACAGTCGATAAGTGACTTAGCATTCTCCTTAGGGCTGAGTGATTCGATTATATTCGCTGGTCAACTAGATAATGTAAACGAATTCTACAACATCTTCGATTGTTTTGTCTTACCCTCATATAGCGAAGGCTTCGGAATTGTCTTAGTGGAAGCTCAAGCTAACGGGCTTACGGTTTTTGCGACAGAAGGCAGAATACCGAAAGAAGTGTCAGTTAATAGCAATTTCTTCTTTATCACGCTTGAGGAGGGTCCTGAGATATGGGCAAAAAAAATCGAGTCGGCTTCATTTGAAAGATGTGCAGACGCCACAGAACACTTGGTTAAAGCCGGTTTCCATATCCAGGCGGAGGCTGAGCGGCTAACAAACCTACTTACAAGTTTTGTTAAATAGATTTTCTTAATAGGTGCAATTGATGGAGATTACTTTGTTCGGGGTTATATGGGCTGTGCTCATTATCATATGTTTTTTTCTTAAGGATGCCAGATGGATATTTGCTTTGACAGTGTTCTCAATGCTGTTTCAGTGTAATAACTTCATGCGACTAGATGAAACGGGAATTGGACCGCAAATCATCACAGTCATCTTTGCGTTGATAAGATTTCTTTTTGTTAAGAGTGCTGATAACACAAAGGCAACAGTTCGCACATTTATAAGACCTCTTATGTTTCTATTATGTGTCATCCTGGTAAGCTATATCCTCAATGATAATGCAGAAGGTTCGTTTCTGCGCCTGTTGATGCTTGTTATCTACTTCGTTTTTGCAATAGTTCTGATACGGAAACCTTTCTTGACTGACTCCGTCTGGCTGGAAAAGCTGGAAAACGCGGTTATTTTATTCGTCATTATTGTCGGTTTGTTGCAGATGCTGGTTGTTGCAAATATTTTACCGCTACGGTCCATCATGACCGATTTATTCTACAATGAGACGACTAGTAGGGATGTTCAGTTCCATTCCAAGGTCAGGGTAGCACTTTACTCCACATTCATGGAACCGTCATACTGCGCAGCTTTCCTGGTGGGAGCATTTTGCCTTGTGATATCCAGAACTAGTACTTCAATGAAAAATATTGTTTTGTTAGTTCTCATTTCGATTGCCATAGTTTTATCACAGTCTACCACCGCATATGTCAGTCTTGTAATATGTATAGCAATTAAGCTGTTATCGAAAACTGATAAGAGGCTAACCACAGTGTTTGCACTTCTTATGGTTATCGGCTCTCTATTTATGCTATTGCTCTTTAGGGATGTATTAGATACGGTTATTTTCAGCAAGTCTGATACAGGCTCAGCGAGAGAGAGGGCAAGATGGAATAATAGAGCACTTGAAAACTTTTATGCCAACATGGTTTTTGGCGTCGGATATCGTAATTCGCGAGCCAGCAGTTTATTATTAACTTTACTTGCGGAACTGGGAATAATCGGCACGATTGCATATATTCATTTGGTTTTCTATTATCTTAAGCAGTTACTATTTAAAAAAGCCTTCACTAACATGGCTGCTTATTCTTTTATGGTCATCGGTATAGTTGTTTGTCAGTTCATTGCTATCCCGGACTTACACCTGAGTCCCTTCTGGCAGGCAACATTTCTTTATGCCGCAGCTTATACTATTAAAAGCCCAAGTTATAACTATGATTTAGATAAGACAGACAAGCCACGGCAGTCAATATACTCCAGGAACAAACCACAGGTCAGTTTTCCTGAAGCAAGATAGAAAACAGAAATGACATTAAGGATAATTATATGAAGTTGGGTATTCTAACCTTTCATAATGCTTTGAATTTTGGCGCAATTATGCAAACATATGCGTTACAATATTTCATCAGGCAGAATCACCCTCATATTGATGTCGAAATCATAGATTATCGCTCGAAGATGCTTTCAGATAAATACATCTATATGGAAATTATTTCAGGTAACAAAATAAAGGCGCCTTTTCGAATCATTAACCGATTTCTTAAAAAGAAGAGATACAAAGAATTCATAAAGCGCAGGATTTCTTTTAGCGAGTCCGTCTATGATGACAACAGTATAAAAGACGCCGATATACAGTATGACTTATTCATAGTCGGGAGTGATCAGGTTTGGAATCCCGATCTATCAGGCGGAGATATGAATTATCTACTCAGGTTTGCAAATCCTGTGAAAAGGAACTCCTATGCCGCGTCTATAGGACAGACTAACCTCCCAAGCATGTATAGGGAAAGCTTCCCTCCAATACTGAACTCTTTTAATAATATATCAGTCAGAGAGAACATGGCTGCCGCTTTGCTTAAAGATATAGGAGTCGATAAGCATATTAACGTGGATGTGGATCCAACAATGCTTTTGTCCGAAGCCGAGTGGAACATGGTCGCCGGCAATCGATATGACAAAAAGAAGTACATATTTGTATATATGGTCAACTGTGCAGAAAGCCTGCTTAACAACGCCTGTGATTTTGCACGTAATAACGGATGTGATGTTGTTTATGTTGGCCCTTATATTCGAAAGACAGGAATACGGTATTTTCCGAATCCGCAAGTTGAAAGGATTTTGGTATTTTTTCGAAACGCTGAGTTTGTATTCACTAATTCGTTCCACGGAACGGCGTTTTCTATACTTTACCGAAAGCAGTTTTTGATCGACGCCCCTTACTCAGATGGAAGAAATGAAAGGCTTTACAACCTTTTAGCTCTTTGCGGTTTAACTGAAAGGACGATTGCGAGCGCCGATCGCATGGCAGAAGTAATTGATTGGGCTGCTGTTGACGCTATTGTTGAAAAAGAGAGAGAAAAATCCTGCAAGTATATTGAAAAGATAGTAGCAAGATAACTCTATCGACGTTATAGGAGACTTTGATATGTACCGGTTTTATCGGGAGTGATAGTATGACTGCCTTATTTGACGAAAGTAATAAGTGCTGCGGGTGTACAGCATGTTCAAAAATATGCTCGCAAAAAGCGATCACAATGAATCCGGACGCCGAAGGTTTTCTCTACCCCGATATATCTGCCGCATTATGCATTGATTGCGGATCGTGCAAGAGCATTTGCGCTTTCAACGAGAACTACGACAGGAGTTTTAACATATCTGAGATTGAAATCTATGCCGCCAGGCATAAAGAAGAAGCAGTCAGGGCTTCAAGTTCGTCGGGGGGAGTGTTTACCGCGTTATCCGACTATATCTTTTCGAAAGGCGGAGTAGTCTACGGCGCACTACTTGATGAAGACCTGTATGTAAAGCATTCGCGCGCTGATACTACAGAAGCGCGTGACAGGCTAAGGGGATCAAAGTATGTCCAGAGCGACCTAATGGATACGTTTAATGAAGCAAAAGCCGACTTGCTTTGTCAAAGATATGTGCTTTTTACCGGAACTCCGTGTCAAACTGCAGGTTTTCGCAGTTATATTAAGAAAGCGAAAATTGACTCAGACAGACTCTTCGTGTGCGATTTCATATGCCATGGAACGCCCAGCCCGCTTATATGGAAAGAATATATCTGTTTTGTCGAAAAAAAACGTAAGAAGAAAATTAGCGATTTCCAATTCAGATCAAAAATAAAAGGGTGGGGGCACACAGAGGTAATAGTTTATGATGATGGGAAAGTTGAGTATAAGTCCTTTCTGTCACAAAGACAAAAGAGATTGTACCAGCGCAGACCAGCCTTTCGTCCATCTTGCCACAAATGTCACTACACAAATTTTGAAAGACCTTCAGACATAACAATTGCTGATTTCTGGGGGATAAACAATTCGATACCTGATTTTTTTGACAAGAAAGGAATATCTCTTATAATTGTCAATTCGGCGAAAGGAAAAGACCTGTTTAATGGCATTAGTAACGATATTGATCACAGAGTAAGCACAAAAACCGACTGTATGCAGTTAAACCTTAAAGCGCCTTCCGCACCTTTCAGGAAAAGAACGCAATTCTGGGACGACTACCATTCCAAAGGATATCCTTATGTCATTAGAAAATACGGTGAATATAGCTTATTGGGATATATAAAGTATATCTTACGATCTGTTCTTAAAACCAGATGAAATGGGTCTAGAACAGTTATAGTCCATAGAGAGAAGAAATGTCATGATGTGATGCTAATGAGTGGGCTTGACTATGTAACTATTATGAGGTGGCATACAACGAGATGAAGATTTCAGTCATAACCCTCCACGATTCACAAAATTATGGCTCTTGCTTGCAGGCTTTTGCAACACAGGAAAAATTGAAACAATTCGCTCAGGATGTTGAATTTATTAACTACCGAAGAGGAAATTCTACTATATGGGGTTACTTCAAGGATAACTTACCACTCAAATCATTTATATTGCTTCCATCTCTGATACGCTGGCGTCGTGTTTTCGGGGGATTCTTGAAATGTTGTATAAATCTGACGACAAGTTGCTACGCCTCGGAAAGTGATTTTGAAAAGTTTCCGCTCCATGATGGTTATTATTGTGTCGGCAGCGATCAGATATGGAATTCCAAGTACAATGAAGGAATAATACCTCCATATTATTTAAGCTTTGTCCCTGATGGAAAAAAGACATTCACGTTTTCATCAAGCTTTGGGGAAGAATGGCTCGATGATAATGAAGTAGCTCTAACCAAAATGTACTTTGAAAGGTTTGATCAGATATCGGTAAGAGAAGATGGTGCGTTAAGAATTGTCAATGAGCAGTATGGCTGTCATAATGCTGTACAACTAGTAGACCCGACTTTAGCTATACCCCCTGACTTTTGGAGAAGACATGCTCCAAAAACAAAAATTAAAGGCGATTACATTCTTGTATATAGCTTGGACTACAACGGCATATGTGAAATCCTCAATAATGATTTTGACACTTACGCTAAGGAATTATCACGCAGAACGGGGCTACCGCTTGTACGACTCTGTAAGAGGTATGACCAAGCTGTTCGATGTGGTAAAAGCGTTTTGATACCTGATGTATTGCGCTTTGTTACACTAATTGACAATGCGAAATATGTTTTGACAAATTCATTTCACGCTACAGCGTTTTCGATGAACCTGAATACGGAACCTATTGTGCTTCCTCCGAAAAAAGGATTTGGACGCCTGACAAGTTTTCTCCGCTTAGTCAATGAGGAATACCGATTTATCGCTGATTTTGACAATTATGATATTGTCAGCCATCGCGCTGATTTTGAACATGTCAATAAGGTTCTTGATAATGAACGTAAACGTGTAGACGATTTTTTATATAGTGTTTTCCGCAAGGAGACGTACGCTCATGACAGCGATCACTGACTCAAATAAATGCACAGGCTGCCAAGCTTGTCGTTTGGTTTGCCCGGTGCAGTGTATCAGTATGGTCGAAGACCACGAGGGCTTTCAAGTTCCGAACATAGATGAACCCAAATGTACGAACTGTGCGCTGTGCATTTCGCATTGTCCGGAGGAAACACGTCCGGCCATCGCACGTGATGGCTGCATCAAAGTATTGGGCGCACGAGTTCGGGATGACTCGCTTTTATTCAATAGCGCATCTGGCGGAGTGTTCGCCGGTGTTGCAGCGCATGTACTTAGGGATCCGGGAAACGCGGTTTTTGGATGTGCGTTCGATGAAAGCCTGACTGCAAAACATGTTTGCGTGACAGATATAAATGACATATTTCCTTTGCAAAGTTCAAAATATGTCCAAAGCGACGTTGGTAACACCTATTCGCATGCAAAGGACTTGTTAGAATCAGGGAAAACTGTCTTTTATTCAGGGTGCCCATGTCAAATCGCAGGGTTATATTCGTTCCTGGGTAAAGATTATGAAAGCTTACTCACCACAGATATTATATGCCATGGCGTACCTTCGCCTTTGTTGTTTAAGCGATACATTATATGGCTTGAAGAAAAACTCGGTGGTAAGATAATCGGGTACAACTTCCGCGAAAAATCAAAGTACGGATGGAGCACAACCGCCATGGTTGCAACTAATACCGTGACCAAATACATTCCGGCTGGTACCGACCCATACTATAATGGGTTTATTGGAGGCCTTACCCTCAGAAACGCTTGTTATTCTTGCCGTTATGCAAGTATTTTCAGCCGATTGGCTGATTTTACAGTCGGGGATTTTTGGGGAATTGAGATTGAACATCCCGAATTCTTCGACAACAGAGGTGTTTCGGCTTTTCTAGTCAATACCGCTAAAGGCGAGTTGTTCTTCAAAAAAGTCCAAGAGGGTTTTGAGCTAATTGAGAGTTCCATTGAGAAAGTTACCAGGATTAATAAGAACCTGTACAAACCATCGTCACGCCCAATTTTACGCGACGAAGCATATAAGGACATTCAGGATGTAAGTGCCGATATTTTTAATGGAATAGCATATAAGATAAGCATAAAAAACCATATCAAGATATACGCTAGACATATAGCCCCATCTTTTGCGCTAAATGCGATAAAAAAAGTAAGAGGAATAATACTAAAGCAGCATAACAAGCAAGCGCTTGCTTAACAGTAGGTTTTTATTTGCTTGAATCTGTCATTGAATCAGAGGTACATTTAGTTGAAACATAAAAGACTGATTACGTCAGCCGCACTCGTCGCAATCGCCACCGTTCTTGTCCGTTTTTCCGGTTTTATTCGGGAAGTAGTATTGGCAGCCATATACGGCGCGGGATCGGTTAGCGATGCGTTTGTAATTGCATTTACTGCTCCCGACATAGTGCTTACCGTGATAGGCAGTTCGACCGCTGTGGCGTTTATTCCAACATTCGCCCGCATGGAGAACCTTAAAGAGAAATTTACGAGCAACTTACTGACAATACTGGCGCTTATAGGTCTTGTATTCTCACTTGTGTTTACTATCGTTCCTCAAGCATTGACATATCTGCTTGCCTCACAGCTAGATGCAGATACCTTTGCAAATGCGACAAGTTTATTACGGATCATGGTTTGGGCGGCGATACCGATATTGCTCTCGCGGGTATTGCAGTCTTATTTACAGATCCAAAAATCCTTTTTTCTTGCAGCTCTATTGACTGTTCCAATAAATATAGCAGCGATTATTTCCATAGTTCTAAGCAGAACCGCCACCATGACCATCCTCATGGGGTACGGAGTGTTAGCCGGAAATGCAATAACTCTTGCATATATGCTGGCTGCGTCTCGCCGTAAAGGGTATACATACCACCCTGCACTGAAACTCAGGGCGCCAGAATTGCGTGGACTTTTCATCCTGATGGCGCCCATATTGCTGTCGACACTGATAAGCGATTTGAATACAATAGTCGACCGTAATTTTGCCTCATCGCTTGCCTCGGGCAGCATATCCTCGCTAAACTACGCTAACAGAACTGTCGGCGTTCTCACTGCCTTAATCGGCCAGGCAGCAGCAACGGTTTTATATCCGCGTCTGGCTGAACTGTCGGCGCAGGGTAAAACCGATGAAATGCGCAAGATAATGTCTTCCAGTATAAAAATGCTAACCCCTGTGCTTCTACCTATGGTGGTCGGGGTCATACTCCTGGCGAAGCCGCTTGTCTTCATCATGTTTGAGCGAGGAGACTTTACATCTTATGATACGCAACGGACTGCTGAGTGTCTGATGATGTATGCAACGCTGATTCTTGCGACAAGTATCACCGCTGTTTTGAATAGGGCTATGTTTTCTCTGTACGATTCAAAAACTCCTGCAATTGTAACCGCACTGTCTGTTGCAATCGGCATCGCGATCAAGTTTCTGATGATCGGGAGGTTTTCTCACATAGGGTTGGCATTAGCTTCATCCATCGCCGGCTTGCTCACTATGTTATTACTGATGCTGGCGCTGAGAAAACGTCTTGGGGGGCTACGACTAAAATCTGACAATTGGGAGTGGGTCAAAACCTTCATTGCGACAGCACTTATGGGCGCCGCAGTCGGATTTGGAGTACGGTTTTTACCCGTTATGGCAGGCGGCACGATGCAATGCGTACTGATTACCGGTGGGCTTATATTTGCCGGTGCAGGCGTGTATTTCTTGTCGCATATGGTTATGCGCACTTTATTTCTGCAGGAAATGATAAAGTTTGTCCGCAGACTTTTGTCAAAGCCTGCGTGAGTTCCAGGTAATGAGAGAGGAGCTGTTGGAATGCGCACTCGTTGCTCATTGTTGTTTAAACTAAGGTTTTTGTTTGCTGTTGTTGGAGCAGCAATTCTCCTTGCAACAACCTTTTCTTTTGATACTGGCGAAGCCTTTGCTTCAGGCGCTATTCACGAATCTATCTTTGATACTGAACAGCTTCTGGTTGGTCTTGAGCAGCTCCCGATAACAACCGTAGAACCTAGAGAGCGCCGAAGGCCTGTTCCGATTTCTGATGTTGCCGGAAAATCATATGACGAGCTCCTCTTTTATCCAAATCCGGCAGGTGAACCCGACACCAGAGACTTAGAAGAAATTTTCAATAATCTTCCTGCGGGAAAGGTCGTCAGGAACCAAGCGCAAATGTGGAGATGGGCACACATTAATGGTCAGAAATTCGGTGTTGTTGAGACTGTTAATGTGAGCGATATGCATTTTGACGAAGCCTTGAGAGCAACCGTGAATTTAGTTCCTCAATTTTCTTTCAATTATCAAATCATGCCTAATAATCTTGTCGAAGGAACAGATTTTCGACCCGGCGATGTTCTGCTCATAGTTGTTTATATGAGAACGATTACCACTATAAGTGAAGATGGACTTGGTAGAATTCAATTTATAGTTGAAGATACCAACCCTCCTCATAGGAACTCTCTTCAGGCAGAGACAGTTACTATTGCCGGCGAAGGCTGGCAGAGGTTTTATCTTCCTTTCAGGATACAATCGGGGCATATTGGTTTGAGAATTCGTCTGGGGTATGCTTGCCAAACAGTGGAGATAGGCGGATTTGAACTAATCAATTATGGAAACGAAGTTAACCTTGAGGATTTACCTGCAACGGAAGGAATACATTATGACGGAAGGGCGGTATTTGACAGAGATCAACAATGGCGTATAGACGCCTGGGATAGAATCGAAGAGATAAGAAAAGGTGACATTATAGTACTGGTACAAGACGTTGACGGAAATCCTATAGCAAACGCGAATGTCAACATCAACATGTTCGAGCATGAGTTTCAGTGGGGAACGGCAATAAACTTAAATCTTTTGTCGCAAAACTCCACCAGATACCGCGCCGCAATTTCATCGTTATTTAACAGCGGGGTTATAGAAAGTCACCACAAGTGGAATCTGTATGAAACCGATCAGTCTGTTGCAAGAAACATGGTTGACGCAGCCAGATCCCTGAATCTCAATAATATACGAGGTCATGCTCTGATACTGGATCGTGCTTTTCCAAATGGTTGGACAAATAATTCCTGGACTCCCATGGATGTATATGACTTATTTACCGCAAATGATAGAGTTGGATTAAACGACAGGATCAGAGATCACATTATGGGAATCACCGGCGATTTCACCGGCGAATTGGTTGATTGGGACGTCGTAAATGAAGTACTGGAAAACAACGCAATTCGTACTAAATATGGCAATGATGTGCTGATAGATTGGTTTGCCTGGGCGCGGCAAGGTGATCCTTCTGCAAAACTGTACATCAATGAAACTGGCATCCTAGGCCGCAGTCAGTTCAGACTGAATCAATTGAAGGAAGTTCTTGACTACATGGCGGCAAATAACGCGGATTATGATGGTATAGGCATTCAGGGGCATTTTGGAGACGTCATGAGTCATCCTGCGCGTTTTTATGATGACCTCGTTCAACTGGCAAGGTACGGGAAAGAGATGAAGATAACAGAATTCGATATGGGGCTGGGATTAAGCAGGGGGAATCGAGCATACGAAGCGAGCTTTGTACGCGATATAATGATCGTTGCGTTCAGTCAGGAAAACGTGAACGGATTTTATATGTGGGGATTTGTAAGCTCAAGTCATTGGCTTGATAATGCACCTATATTTAACGCTGACTGGACGCTCAAAGAATCGGGTAGACAGTTCATTGACCTTGTGTATAACAAATGGTGGACTCAGGAAAACGGATTGACAGCAACCGACGGAAGATTTATTACTCGCGGGTTTTACGGAGATTATGACGTCACTGTCATCGTGGATGATATAACGACAGTTGTTGAAGCCCGGATATATAAGGGTCGGGAATCCACGATCATAGTAACTTTACCTGTGACTCAAGATGAGATACTGGTTGATTTTCTCGATTTTCATGATGTTCCGACTTCTGAGTTTTCTTATAATCCTTCTGAAACCGTAAACCCGGCTGCTGGTTTGTCGCTGCTGATGGGCGCGACAGGCGTATGTACTCTTGCTGTCGCCTCAAAATGCTACACAAAGCGGCGCAAGTAGTTGTTCCCATCGTGATGAACCCCGATAAGCCCTGTGGCGCCTGTGGTAACGCAGGCGTCTAATAGCGACTTAACATTACATTTTTGCAACAAATCAGAAATCGCGGGATAGTGTGCTACTATAGTTCAGGTAAAAGTTCTTGAGCGTCGGTATGGGGCTTTCGAACAGAAAGCGTGGTAGTTTATGTCAGCAATATGGGGAGCCGTCTCGTTAGATAATGCTGTACTACCGGCGGATACAGCCATCGGCTTGCGGCAGCCTTATACCAGCTGCGAAATCGATCGTTTTGAAGAACACGTCGAAGCAGACTGCGTTTTCGGTTGTGGGATACAGTATTTCACACCGGAAGCGCATTTTGAGAAACTCCCGCTGACAAACGACAGTTATATTTTTACCGCCGATGTGATGCTGGATAACCGCGATGAACTCATAGTCCGGTTGGGAATGGACGAAAGTGATAAAACCATACCTGACGGCGCTATACTCTGCGAAATGTTTGCAAAGTTCGGGGAAGCTTGTCTGAATGACCTTCTCGGGGCATACGCATTTGTTTTCTATGACAAGATGGAAAAGCGTCTGAGCCTGGTTTCCGATCCGACAGGCAACCGATGCCTTCATTATCGAATCCACAAAGATGTGCTTTACTTTTCAACCTTGATAGAACCGGTAACGCAGGTCGCAGGGCACGAGGGTGTGAACGAAAGATGGATCAGCGATTTTCTTGCACTGGACAACTTGTCCATAAGCAAGGAGCATGAAGAAACTCCCTATATGGGCGTATATAAGGTAGCTCCCCGACAAATCGTAACGTGGAACGGAAAAACGCTGGAGAAAAGGCTTTACTGGCAGCCCGACACATCTCTGTTGCTTCTTGATAATGACGAAGCGTATGCCGAGCTGCTCAGGGAGTTGCTCGCTAAGAGCGTGGAATGCTTGCTGCGCTCAGATGAAACCGGGCTTCTGTTGAGTGGCGGCTTGGATTCAACGGCAGTGGCGTGCTACGCAGCGCCTATGTTGCGGGATAAGGGTAAAACGCTTCATACCTATACTTCCGTCCCTGTGGAGGGATATGTATCTACTCACCCAAAAACCCGCGTAGCGGATGAAAGCGGAGACGTCTTAAAAACGAAAGCCTTTCTCGAATCAAAGGGATGCAAGCTGGACTGTCGGTTTATATCGCTCTCCGGCGTCAACGTCTGGGAGTCCCGCGCTGCAATGATAGCGCTCGTTGAAACTCCCTATAAGCCCCTGCAGAACTATCTTTGGCTCATTGAAGGGCAGCGGATGGCACGCAGTGACGGCGTTCGGGTCTGTCTGAATGGGGGTTACGGAAACGTCTCGATTTCTCTGAATATTTCCGACGGTTATCTTAACGAACTTTTGCGCAAAGGAAAGTTTATCGCTTACCTTCAGCAGGCAGTCAGGTTTGGACGTGTTCATAGAACCGGAAGAAAAGCTACGATTCTCAACGCTTTAAAAATAGCGTCGGCATTCTATTTTTCAAGTACGAAAGGAAACTCCGGCGCGACAATACTAAAAAAAAGCTATATTTCCCGCGAAAGTTTGGATAAACATGACATAATTGCCCGCTATCACAAGGATGAACGCAAGGCAAAAGAACAGTCAAAAAACTATGAAAAATACAGGGAGCTTTTAGTTGGAGACCAACTGTTCAGCATCCAGGGTGGGGCGAACACCAGATACTCGCTTCAAACCGGCGTTATATGCCGCGACCCGATGATGGACAAAAGGCTCATAGAATTCTGTGTTCGCCTCCCTGTAGAGCAATACGCGCGGGACGGCGTCCCGCGTAGGCTTGTTCGCTCCTATCTGGCGCCTGATATGCCCGCTCACGTCATGTCGGTCTTCAGACGTGGTCTGCAAAGCGCCGATTTCCTCGATAGTGTATCAAAAGACTGGAAGAACATCAGCGAGGATCTTCGACGAATATATATTGAAAACATGGATAACCCGATCGTTGATTGTAATCGCGCGTTAACGGATATCGAAGCACTGGACAACGGATTTGAAAGCGTACGGGATTTCGATATCTTGCGATTAGGATACACGGCTATGACGCTAGAATTTGTGCAAAAAGTATCCGCCAGGTCCGAAGGCTCCGTTGGATCCTGGCGTTAGAATGTAATATTATTTTGTTGAAAGACGGTGATTTTTTGAAACGAATACTATCAACCCTACTGTGCCTTTGCATGCTGCTGGCCGTTTTCCCGGTGGCGTTGACTGCTCCCGGTGAACCGGGTGTTAGTTACTTGGCCGAAGAAGGATCTGAGAATGGAGATTCTGAGCCGCCTGCAGGTCCGGACCATGACTTCGGTGTTCCACGGGATGAGTTCGTTGTTCCACGGGATGAGTTCGTTGACGCTGATGAGGATGTTGACGAAATCTATAAAGGCGTCGGTACTATTTATGATTTGAGCAACCAAGTGGACGTCGAATCTATACCGGAGGAAACCCCGCCTCCTGAGGAACCCCGCGAGATAGAAACGATATGCCCGGTATGCGGCGTGACGTTCACCATGGATATTGAGCTGCTGTTAACGGACGATGTGCGCTGCCCTATCTGCGATGAACTGCTGAACGGCGAGTTCATATCGTTTGACGCGGAAAACGCCCGTCAACTTCAAGGCGAATATGTTCTCGACGAGATAATCGTCAAGTTCGTAGATCCTTCGCAGGTCCCAGGCAGGGAGAGGCAACTCCAACGGGAAATCGCTAGAGTGGAAAGGATCGGCTTTGTCGAGGGGCTCGGCGTCTATGTCATTAAGGTCGACGATCTGGCCAGAAATCCGAACGCGGTCTTAAACCGGTTTAAAAACAACAGATTCGTCGAATATGTCGAGCCTAACTACACACTTGCGCCTGAGATCCTACCCAACGACCCCAACACTTCAATGCAGACTGTCGTATTTAATATGATCAATGCGCGGCCTGGTTGGGATATCCTTTCGGGCAGCAGCGCAGTACCTATTGCTGTTGTCGACACAGGGGTCGCATCGCATCCTGATTTACCACCGCCACTCAAGGGATACTCAGCTATAGCGAGTCTTTCGCCGTATAACGACAAGGTAGGGCATGGCACAGGCGTTGCCGGGACAATTGGCATGATCGGGAACAATGGAATCGGAGGCGCCGGTATCAATTGGAATGCCTCAATTATGACTGTCAAAGTAGACGACGCCAACGGCTCTTTATCAACTGCTAATATTGCAAAGGGTATTATCTGGGCTGCTGATAACGGTGCGAGGATAATCAACCTCAGCCTGGGCACGACATCGGACAGTATAACTATGAAAAACGCTATTGACTACGCTTACAACAAAGGTGTCGCCATATTCGCAGCTTCCGGTAATTCCGGAACAGCCTCTGTTTGTTACCCTGCTCGATATGACAACGTTTTCGCCGTTGGGATGGTTTCAACGTCAGATGGCACAGTTCGCGCACCAACGTCCAATTACGGTTCCGGTATGAACGCGGTCGCCGTTGGATCGTATTATTCGTCGTCGGCGTCAGGCAGTTACTCTCACAGAGGGGGAACGTCGTTTGCTACGCCCCAGGTTGCAGCGCTGGCTTCTCTTATATGGACGATCAACCCAAACCTTACAAACAACGAGGTTTACCGGCTGATCGAGCAGGGAGCGAAGCCTCTGGGCGGAGGTTATAACCAACAGACTGGATATGGTCTCATAGACGTTGCTAATACAATGAGGTTGGCGCAGGCAACAGTTACGCCTCCTGCCGACACGACGCCACCTGTGCTGACTCTTTCAGGCAGCGCTGCAATGCAAATCAATCAGGGTACAAACTATGTCGAACCCGGGTTTTCGGCCATAGATGATAAAGACGGCAATATCACAAGCAGGGTCACTGTAACAGGTACGGTCAACACAAACGTTCCGGGTGTGTATACTCTGACATATGCAGTATCTGATACGGCTGGAAACAGAAGCACGGCGACACGAACCGTGACTGTAGTTTTTATCGATAGGATCCCTCCTGTCCTGACGCTTATTGGCGGTTCATCGATGCAAATCCGACAGGGTGAAGCTTTTATAGAACCGGGATTCACTGCGATAGACGAAACAGACGGTGTCATCACACCCCGTGTCGTTGTGACGGGAACTGTAAACGTCAATGTACCCGGAACGTATACGCTGACATATAGAGTGGCAGACGCTGCTGGCAACGCAAGTACAGCCACGCGAAGCGTCACTGTAATACTGGTCGACACAACGCCGCCTGTGCTAACGCTTAACGGCTCCGCGACGATGCAGATAAACCAGGGTACCACATATGTAGAACCGGGATTCACAGCGATAGACAACATAGACGGTGACATTACCAACCGTGTCACGGTAACAGGAACCGTAAACATCAACACCGCCGGTACCTACACATTGACATACAGGGTGGCGGACGCGGCGGGTAATGTGAGTACGGCTACGCGAACGGTGACAGTCATACTGGTCGATACGACGCCGCCGATACTGACTCTGCTAGGCGGGCAAACTGTGCAAACCGCCCGGGGCGTGGCGTTTGTGGACCCGGGATTTACAGCGATAGACAACATTGACGGCGACATCACCAACCGTGTCACGGTAACGGGAACCGTAAACATCAACACCGCCGGCACCTACACATTGACCTACAGGGTCGCGGACATGGCGGGTAATGTGAGTACGGCAGTACGCACCGTGCAGGTGATCATTGTTGCAGCTCCCGCCTTCAGGTTGACAGGTAGCTCATCGATGCAGATCCAGCAAGGCGCGGCGTATATTGAACCTGGGTATACAGCAGTCGACGCTTACGAAGGCGTCATCACGAGCAGGGTTATCGTTTCGGGAATCGTTGATGTTAATGTACCCGGTATATATACGCTTACATATACAGTATCCAACTCCAGGGGTGTTTCCGCCACCGCCACGCGCACAGTGCAAGTCCTGGCTATAGTGGTGTACGTACCTGAACCGGAGCCTGCTCTGCCGCCGGAAACCGTTCAAGAGACCAGATATCCGCCAACCATCACTCTGACGGGATTCACTGCAATAATCCTGGAGTATGGGCAGCCGTATATAGAGGTAGGGTATAAAGCAGAGGACTTCAGGGGTAACGGTATTACATCCGCCGTCCGCGTTACGAGCGATGTTGATATATGGGTCGCAGGATTGTATACAATTACCTATGAAGTGATAGATCCTGTAAACGCAAGCCTTACAGCGCGCGTTACACGGACGGTCACCGTCAACCCAAAGCCGCCCGAACCCCCGCCGCGTAATGCTCCAACGATTACGATAATCGGCTCAAACCCGATAATCCTGTACCGAGACAGCGCAACGCCGTATACAGAACAAATGGCGCGCGCGGTAGACCATGATGGCAGGGACATATCAAATATGGTTACGGTCTCCGGGAGCGTGAACCGGACTGTCGCCGGAACATATACGCTTACCTACAGTATCACAAGCCCGGATACAGGAATGACGTCCACAACAACGCGCGACGTGCGTATCCTTGCCCCGGAAGAGAGGCGCGAAGCGCGTGCCAAATACGGCCTTGTCGCTCAGGGCAAGCAAGGCGCCAAGGTAACCCATACGGGCATCCTTTCAAGTGGCGACGGCTTTATGGACCTGCAAGTCGCCTTCATTGGCAGCAACACTGTCATCAATGTACGGCTTGTTGATATCGCAACAGGAAGAGCTGTATTGACAGACACATACTCCGCAGTGGGAACGCGGCAATATAAAATCGACCATGGCAGGTACGAACTTGAAGTCGAGTTTTCTATTGCAAGCGGGAACACGTCGTACGCCTTTGCATTAACTATGCCGGAATCGATTACGTCCTTCTACGACATTGACGAAGTGCCCTTGGTCGGAATGCCGCAAATCGCACCTATTGGCTCGAATCCGATAATACTGCATATTGGCGGAACTCCATACTTCGAGCAGGGCGCGCGCGCTGTCGACCATCTCGGAAACGACATATCGGGCAGCGTAGTGATAACCGGAGAACCCGACACGACCACTGCAGGCGAATATATAATAACATACACTGTCGCCGGTGCTTTGGGTATCCCGGCAACTGCCACACGTTTGGTGAGGATACTGGATCCGAACGACGATACTGTCTTTCTGGAACCGGAAGTACCGCTGGATCCGGGGGCCAATAGCGTTATAACCCATATAATAAGAGTTGGTGAGACTCTTTGGGGCATATCGAGAGAGTATTACGGCACAGGTTTGCGCTGGGGTGATATCTATAACGCAAACAGAGACATAATCGGGAATGACCCGCGTCTAATCCTGCCGGGCAGGGAATTGATGATCTTCATAGATTAGAAAACACTTTTCTGAATCTATCAATACTGAAAGATTCGTTGACATGTGATGATATCATGGTATTGTTATTGCGCAGGCAGTCAGCAACGGTAGTTATTGTATCTATTTGTATATTATTAAGGGTGAGATAAGATGAAGAAAAATTGGCAAGTTCCGGAAATACTTGTACTGGATGTACAAGAGACTTTTCAGGGAGCTGAAGAGTCTCAAAAAGTTGATGGTTTTGTGTGGGATAATGATAATATGGTAGTGACATTTGATCCAGAATCATAGTTCCATAAATGACAAAGAGCAGTGCTGCGTCTGCGGCGCTGCTCTTTGAATGTTAGAGTCTAGGTTTATTGCATAGCTGGTTATGAAACCAGCAATAATGCGGATATTTACGATTGCGGCTCTGAGGGAGCATCGGTATTGATCCGCGTTGTTTCTTCGATGATCCTTTTATCGTCAATGCGTACACAGCGGTCGCAGAACTTCAGTACACTCGTCCTATGGGTGATTAACAAGCATGTGATGTTCGATACGTGCTCCCTAAGATGACGCAGCACGGCGAGCTCTGTCTCCTCATCCAGCGCGCTTGTCGCTTCGTCGAGCACCAGGAGCGGTGCTTTTTTTGCGAGCGCCCTTGCGATCGCGATACGCTGAGCCTGCCCCTCGGATAATCCAAGCCCCCGCTCGCCAATTACGGTATTTAACCCATGCTCAGTTGTGCGCACAAACTCGTCAACAGCCACCACATGTAGAAGCTCCCATATCTCATCTTTGCTGATTGACGGGTCGCCAAGCCTGATATTATCGATTATACGACCGCTGATAAGTGTGTTGCCCTGCGGGACGTACGATATATATTTCCTGGATCCGGCATTGATAGAGCTGTGCTTGCCATTTCCGTCAAACAACTCCAGCGTCCCCTTGTCGGGTAAAATGTATGCCAGAATCAGCCTTATAAATGTAGTCTTGCCGATACCTGAACTCCCCATCATGGTAATGAACTGACCCGGCTCGACCCTAAGCGCGGCGTTTCTGAGTATTTCATCCGGCCCGTATGAGAAACTGACGTCCCGTACCTCTAACCCCACCGCTCCGGGCGCAAGATCGACAGTCTTCATATCTTCCGGCTTAATCTCGCTGACCTCAATGACACGGCTTGCGGATGTGAAAATTGAAACCACTTGAGGCAGCATCTTTGATAAACCCACGATTGGGGCTTGTATCTGCGACACCAGGGTAAGAAAGATCGACATGGTCCCATAAGTGATCAGTTGACGCGACAGCCTGACGGTGGAATACACGAATGCCGTCATATAACCTGCCTGAAACGAAAAGCTCAATAAAGTCGAACTCGCCGCGCTTAGTTTCTGCCGCTTCAGCATCCAATGCAGGCGCTCGGCTCGTAACTCCGACATCCTGTCGGACGCCGTCTGCTGAGCTCCGAAAGCCTTGAACACCGTGATGTTCGCCACGCTCTCCTGCATAAATGATTTATACGCCGACTCAGACTGCCTTAGTTTCTCCTGCAACGGCCTGAGAAGCCGCCCGAAAATGATACCGATGATGGCGGTCACAGGGCCCAGAAACAACGCGAACAGCGCGATTCCGATATCAAAGTACGCCAAAGTGACAAAGGCCATGACAAAACGTATCCCCAGTGAGATTATCGA
>Ga0123353_10001861_pt1 | contig 25980 bp, 27 predicted proteins | sample TergutLab28metaG_3_FD_92763 | JGI IMG/M metagenome (GOLD analysis project Ga0123353, IMG submission 92763) | Labiotermes labralis P3 segment gut microbial communities from Petit-Saut dam, French Guiana - Lab288 P3 | ecosystem: Host-associated > Arthropoda: Insects > Digestive system > Gut ...
CGCACCGCAAAGCATAGAAAGCGCGGTCAATGCAGTGTATCTCGCCCGAAAAAAATATAAGGTGGGTACGGCCGAGATAAAGCGCCGCATACAAGAACTTTTGGCGCAAGAAAAAGCGGAGGGAAAACCTTTCACCGAGCTTCTTTGCGGCGTTTTACATAAGAAGTGGGAGCTGAAAAATGCCGTGGCGATGGTGTGCAACGCGATGAAGGCAAGCATGAACGAGGGCGACGTCGTGGTTTTCAGTTCGCCCAGCGGGTACTCCGCCACACTCAAGATACGGTATTACCATGCAGGAGCGGCGGGTGCGGATTTTGATGCAACAAAGGAAACAAAATCAGCCGTTAAGCCTAATATAGCGAATACGACAGACATAAAACTTGATGCAATAATCGCCGCAAGGGCGGATGCAAAGCTGCCTAAAAAGGCGGATTTAGCGGATGTTGGCGCGGCAAAGCCGCTTCCCAATCCCGCCGCAAAGCCTAAAACCCCGCCTTCCCCCGGCGAGGTGTGGCGCAGGATTTTAGAGCACGAATGGGTGATTTTTTACCTGCCCGACGGCGGTGAATTCGCGTACGTCGCGGGCAACGATTACCTAAGCATCGTACGTTCCAACTACCGCCTGCCCCGTGCCGACATAGAAAAAGCTTTGACGCTTTATCCCTTCAAAAACACCGTTCCACTACAGCATTTGCGCTACCCCGCGTACCTGTTCGCGATACTGACGGACGAGAGGATTGTGGGATAATAGACTTTTTCCGAGACCCGACAGGGCGCATTTATCGGCATCTTTTTGGTTTAAAGCCGTCACCGAAAAGAACAAATTTTTTGACGGTTTTATCCACAAAAATTTGCTCGCTGTCTAACCGTGTCCGGTTTCGGAATAACTCTAATGCTTAATGCCCAGTGCGCAATGAAGGATAAATTTTAAGAAACACGCCCTGAACAAAAAGAATTGCGCGCTCAATAAAACTCAACCGGCATTAAGCGTTGAAAAAGAGATATTCATGGACAAACACGTATTTTATTACAGCTTCCCCATTCTTGGAGAAACGGCGATTGCGGAGGATAAAGAGGGGATTTGCGCCGTTTTTTTGGCAAACGGGCAGGATCCGCCCAAACTTTTTACGCAAAACAAGTTTGAAGTAAAAGAAACCCCGCTTATTAAAAAGGCGGCGGAGCAGTTAAAAGAATATTTTGAAGGGAAACGCAAAGAATTTACCGTTCCGTTAAGTTTAAACGGCACGGAGTTTCAGCAAAAAGTCCACAACGCGCTATTGACCATACCGTGCGGGCAAACGGTTTCGTACAAAGAATTGGCGGGTAAGAGCGGGTATCCGCTTGCGGTAAGGGCGACGGGGAGCGCCTGCGGAAAAAACCCGTTGCTTATTCTTGTTCCCTGCCACAGGTGTATCGCATCAAGCGGGAGACTAGGCGGCTTTTCGGCGGGATTGGAAGTTAAGAGAGGTTTGTTGAAATTTGAAAGTAACGCAAAATGAAAGCGGAGAGCGGAGTTAAGGTTGGGGGGGGGTAGAGGATAGGGCCGGTTTGTATTGTGCGGCGGCATACAAGAGGTTGTTGTTGCCGAGTCGGATGCCGGTTGGTTATTGCGGGTGATTGGCGCGCCGTTTTAGTGCCGCGAGTTTTTGCGGGGTGTTAAGATGCTTTCGGCGTCTGAAGCGGGTACGGGGGAACGCTTACAGGCGCATATTTGAAGGGAAATCATCAGTGGATATAAGTACGGTTGCATAAAAAACAATCAGCTATCGTTATTTTCTATCACCTGACCACAACTTTAATTCCAGTCTCCACACTCATTCGCGCCACTAAAAATCTAAAAAACCATACAAAAACGAAAGGGCCGGATGAGTAAATAAAAAAACTCCAAAAAATATGAATAAAACCCCCGAAAACGGTGTTAATTAGGTGGACAAACTGCGCACAATAATTTATAATGAATAATGGGCGCGGGTTGCCGTAAAAAATCGAGCGGACAAACGACTAGGGGCAGGCAGAAAAACAAAAACAGAAAAGGCCGAGCCGCCCAAAAAAACGGGCGGGACAGGGAGGAAACCATGGCAAAGATTCTTATCGTCGACGACGAGGAAAAAATCAGAGAAGTACTAAAGGAGTACGCGCAGTTTGAGGGACATACTGTGTTCGAGGCGGCGGACGGGATGCAGGCCGTACTGATGGCGAGGGAAAACGAATATGATCTCGTTATAATGGACGTCATGATGCCCAAGCTTGACGGCTTTTCGGCGGTCAAGGAAATCAAAAAGATAAAGGACATACCCGTACTCATGCTTAGCGCACGCGTGGAGGAGTACGACAAACTGTTCGGCTTCGAAATGGGCATAGACGACTACGTAACCAAGCCGTTTTCACCCAAAGAGGTCATGGCGCGTGTCACGGCGATTCTTAGGCGCGGCAAAAAACACAACAAGAAGATTGTGTCCGACGGCTTAGAAATCGACATCGCGGGCAGAAGCGTGTTTGTAGACGGCAAAAAAGCGGACATGACGCCCAAAGAGTACGAGCTTTTGTTCTACCTTGTCAACAACGCGGGGATTGCCATTTCGCGTGAAAAACTATTGACCGACGTATGGGGATACGATTTTTACGGCGACGACCGCACGGTGGATACGCATATCAAGATGTTGAGGGCGTCGTTAGGCCCGTATAGAGAGATGATTGTTACCCTGCGCGGGATGGGGTATAAGATTGAGATTTGAAAATCTTAAAAGGACTTTTTTTAAAGTCGTAGGCCGCGACGCCTCCGGCGTACCGATTGAGGTGCTTTTCGCTAAATTATGCTACTTTTGGAGCATTCCAAAAATAACCAAAAGAATGCCAAAGGGGGGACGCTTTCGGCTTTGTCCCCCTCCGGACTCCTTATCGCAACGATTTTAAGGTCTAATTTTTAGAAAAAGAAGCCCGTCCGCATGAAAGGAGTTCGGGGACAAGTTCCCGCCAGGGATTTGGGAACAACGTCCCCAAGAACAAAAAAATGAGAAAAATAGAAAAATTGCCGGTTGCCAAAGAGAGCATACGGTCACGGACCCTTGTTTACTTTTTGGTGATGGCGCTCTCGATGATAACACTCCTGTGGGTAGTACAGGAGTGGTTTTTTTCTACGCAGTACAGCGGGCTAAAACAGACCGAAGTAATAAGGATAATGGACAAGGCGACCAAGGAACATACGGGGACAACCTCCCCCGCCTTCTTTACCGAACTTCACAAAACTGCTGTGGAAAACGACATGGCGGTTTGGTTTTTTGCTTTTAAAAAGAGTGCGGCGCAGCCGGGATTTGAGGAATATACGGATAACGACAGTACCTACTTAAGGTTGGTAGGGGAAAGCTTTTTTAGCGAATACGTGCTTTCGTCGGCGGCGGAGCCGGGTGACACAGACGCGATTTATAAAACCATGGTGGGAAAAGACCCAAAAACCTGCGATTTAGGCTGGTCGAAAGAACAAGAAACGCGGTTTATCAAATTATTAAAGCTAAACGAATCCTTTGACCCGCAAAAGCTGGCGGCCTATCAATATGACGAACAGCTACAGCGGCTGTATTACGCGTCCGAGGCAAGGCCGTCTTTACCCCTGGGCGGCGTAGTTACACGTTATTATTTTTATGCGGAGGCGAATTTAAGCGAGTCGGGCGTGACGCTGGATATCGTCAGGTACGGCTTTGTGCTTTTGACCATCTTGATAGTCATACTCTCGCTTATTTTCGCTTTTTTGATGTCCGCGCTTATTTCAAATCCCATCACAAAAATAAGCAAGCGCGCCGAAAAATTCGCGCAGGGGGATTATACCACAAGATTCGGGAGGGGGAGCATAAAGGAAATCAACAATTTGGCGGCTACACTGGACTTTGCGGCGGAGGAAATAAGCAAAACGGAGGAACTAAGGCGGGAGTTTATTGCCAACATCAGTCACGATCTCAGGACGCCGCTGACGATGATACGCGCTTACGCCGAGATGATACGGGACATTTCCGGCAAAAACGCTCAAAAAAGGGAACAACACTCGCAGGTTATTATCGACGAGGCGGAAAGGTTGTCGCTACTTGTCGAGGACATACAAAAGCTGTCCAAAATCCAGTCGGGATTGGATATTGTGAAGGCCGTGCCGTTTGACTTGGATGAATTTTGCAGTTCAACCTTGGGGCGGTTTGAGATTATGCGCGAAAGATACGGCTATAAGCTTATTTATGAAAGCGGCGGCAAAAACGTGGTAGAGGCGGACAAGGAAAAAATTTCGCAGGTGCTGTACAACCTTATCGGCAACGCACTCAATTACACGGACAAACAAAGCAAAAAGGTTATTATAAGGCAGTTTAAGCGGAGCGCGGTCGCGGTGGTCGAGGTGGAAGACAACGGCAAGGGCATAGCGGAGGAGGATATGGACGCCGTATGGGACAGGTATTATCGGCTTAATCAGCAAAAACGCTCGGTGGTAGGGTCGGGCTTGGGTTTAAGTATTGTCAAAAATATTTTGGTCGCGCACGGCGCGGAGTACGGCATAAAGAGCGAGGTCGGCAAGGGCACGGTTTTTTGGTTTGCGTTACCGTTGGGAGAGAATAGAGATTAGAGATTAGAAGTCAGACGGGATTATTCACTTTGACGTTTTTCATACAAAAACCCCGCTTCTTATTTTTCGCCAATTCTCCCAAAATCTTTGATAGGCTTGGTTTTCAAAAGCGTCTTGGGAATTTTTTGGAGAGCAATTATCATAAAACGACTTGACAGTGTCGGCAAAACCGAACACGATAGCCTTATAATCCTCAAAAGGAATAACCGCTTGTGCGTTTGTATCGGACGAGATTTTTACCGTACCGTTTTCATGAACAATAGACCAATCAATCCCTTTTGGACAGCCTGTTATAATAAGGCTATCTGTTTTTTCGTATATAAACATAAAATGTCCGCAACAGGGTAGCAAATGTTCTTCCCGCCCTTTTATATGGTTTTTATACAACGATTCAAGCATACGGTAAGCGCCCGCACTGACAGCCCAATCGTTAGCGGTTCCGTCGTCAAGAACAGTATCGCCGATTTTAACATACGCCTTCCCGTGCAAACATAAATCGGCAGGGTCGTCCACCATTCCATTCATCCAACGCATATCATTGACTTTAAGTTCAAAATGCAAAAGCTGTTACCCTCCCATCAAATAAAAAATCTAACCTTCATTGAGCATTGCACATTGAGCATTGAGCATTCTCTACAATTCTGTCCTCCTCACCAGCGCGTGACTCAGCGTCGCCTCGTCCGCGTATTCTATATCGCTACCCATAGATATGCCTTGCGCCAAACGAGTGACCCTTATTACCAAGGGCTTTAAAAGGCGGGAGAGGTATGCGGCGGTAGCCTCCCCTTCAACGTCGGGGTTTGTCGCCATTATTACTTCTGTCACACCGTCAAGCCGACACAATAATTGCTTGATACGGATATCGTCCGGTCCTCGCCCGTCCAAGGGGGAAAGGGTGCCGCCCAAAACATGGTAAACGCCTGCGTAGCCCGTGCGCTCGATGGACTGAATGTCCTTCGCCTGCGCCACCACGCAAATCACGGTTTTGTCACGCTGTAAGCAGATAGGACAGACTTCCGCGTCGCTAAGCCCCCCGCAAACCGCGCAAAAACGTATTTTTTCCTTTACATCCAAAAGTGCGTCGCAAAAATCTTCAACTTCGGATTGATTCATGTCAATCACGCGGAAGGCGTATCTCGCCGCGGTTTTAGCCCCCACTCCCGGTAGCTCGCGGAATTTGCTTATCAGGCGTATTATGCTGTCAGGTTGTTTCATGGAACCTCTTTTATAGTGCTCAATGTTCAATGCTCAATGAAGGGTAAATATTTAAAACAACATTCGTTTTATCAGCCAATCCTGCATTTTTATGGGCAGGATATTTAGTAACTTCATGGTGAGCGAATTATTTGTTTTGTAGACGAATTTTGGTTTTTTGTTCAGCGCGGCTTTCTTGAATGTTTTAAGAAATGCCGACGCGGGCTTTGCCTTGGTGAATTCCTTATTCATTAGCCTGCTTATTTTTGTTAATTGGTCTTTGTACAAAACGGATTTTTCGATTGCCCGCCCATATCGTGACGTAAAATCGCCGATAATGTCCGTTTTGTACGCGCCTGGGCGGATGCAAACAACTCTTATACCAAACAGGGACATTTCGCGCCTTAGGCCTATGTTGTACATTTCTAAGGCATGTTTTGTCGCGGGGTAGAGCGTATAAAACGGAGCAGAATTAAGTACCCCGTACTCGCTGCTGACGTTGATATACCGCCCCTTTGCCTGCTTAACCATATCAAAGGCCGCGTTATTTACGCGGAAAACACCCAACACATTGACGTTGAAAATGCTTAAAGCTTCGACGGCGTCCGTCTCCGCAAGCGCGCCCGCTGAAATTACGCCCGCAAAGCAAGCCACAACGTCTAAACGCTTTGTTATGCTTTTTATGTATTCTAATGCGGCGGCGACGCTCGTATCGCAGGTTACGTCCATTTTTATAAAGTGCGCGTTCCTATCTTGGCGGTTCGATTCAAAGACCCTATCGCAAGAAAACACGACAAAGCCGCGCTCAAGCAAGGACTCCGCCGCCGCTTTGCCCAATCCGCTGCCTGCGCCCGTAATAAGCGCGTATTTTTGTAATGGGTTGTCCATAAAAGTTCCTTTTGCGTGTATTTGGGATATTCCGCAAACCCGTAGGGGCGGCCAGTGGCCGTCCGAATAATAAAAATCCGCTTATTACCCAACGCGGACGACCGGTAGTCGCCCCTACGGTACGCCGCTTAAATTCAGAAATCGTCTCTAAAACAGCGCGTTTGCGCCCGCGGGCAAAAGTTCCGCCTCAAGCTCCTCCGCGTCGGAGTATGCCTCGTTGTAAGCGGCAAGGATAAGGTCTTCGAGCATTTCCAAGTCGTCGGGATCCACCGCTTCAGGCTTGATTTTGATAGCCAGGAGCCGCTTTTTGCCGTTTAATGTGACCGCGACAAGGCCGCCGCCCGCCTCCGCCTCGATTTCAGTTTCCTCCAGTTCCTTTTGCGCCTCTTCCATCTGTTCTTTCAATTTTTGGGCCTGTTTCAACATAGCCTGCATATTCATGCCGCCACCGCCGCCGAATCCGCCTTTTGACATAATTGATACCTCCGCTTATTTTTTAATGTGCAATGCTCAATGCTTAATGCGCAATGAAGGACAAATTTAAGGAATGTGCCTTGAATAATAGCCATTGTGCGCTCAAAAAAAACATGACCGACATTGAGCATTAAGCATTGAACATTGCGCATTTATTATCTGATGTTTTTTATTTGTCATCAACAACGCTCACCATCCGCCGTCCGAATTGGTCGTACAGCTTTGTCACCGCCTTTTCCATATCCACATCGCCGCTGTCCTTCTCGACAGCGACGCGCAAATCCAAGCCTTCCGCCGCCAAAGCCGCCGTTAAGATAACCAGGAATGCATCGTCACACATCAAAAGGTAATCCTCGCGAGAGGCGATAATTGTCAGAAAGTCGCCATGCAGCTTCACCTTGAAGGGGTTTTGCTTCCCCACCGCCTGCAAAAACGCGGGGGTGCCGTTTTTTCTAAAGTACGTAATAACCCGCCCCCAAAGCTGCTGCGCAGTTAGTTTTTGCGCCTGCGCCGCCCCGATAGGAGGGAAGTCCGGCGGCGGTCTTTGTGAAGTGTTTTCGGGCGGGGGAGCTTCCTGCATCAAAAACTCGGGTGGAATGTCCGTAAAATCATCGTCGGGAGGGGATCCGAGGGTTGGGGAGAGTGGAGAGTGAAAAGTGGAAAGTGGGGTTAAGGCTGGGGTTAGGGACTGGGGGTTGGGGGGCGGGGGAGTATCGTTTTTATTTTCCGCCGCCATCAATTTTTTTTTAGCTATGTTTGCCGCAAAATCGCCGCCCTCAAGCGCAAGCTCCAGCCGCAAAAGCCTTGCGTCAAAGGCGTTAAAATCCGTGTTATACAGCCCCGCCGCACGCACGCATGCCGCCTCCATGGCAATCCGCGGGTTCACGCTGTACCGTAATTCCCCGTCCATTTCTGAAAAAAGCTGCACGATCGCGGCAAGACCGGAGATAGACCGCCTTTCCGCCGCCCGTATAAGCGCGGCAATCCTTTCTTTCGTCCCCTTCAATATTTTTGGCGCGGCCTTTGCTAACATCAAATCGCGCGCATAGGCGGCAAGCTCCTTGGCGACAACGTTCATGCTTTTCCCCGCCCCGTACAGTCTGTCGGTCAGCTCTAACGCCAAAGGAATATCCCCGTCGGCAATCGCGTCAAACAACGCTTCACTTAGTTCGCTCCCGCCGCCGATAGCCGTCATCACGTCCGCGGCGGTCAAAACCCCGCTTGACAGGTTTATGCACACGTCGGCAAGAGAAAGCGCGTCGCGCGCCGACCCTTCCGCCGCCGCCGCGATAGCCCGCACCGCCTCGTCCTCAAAACTTTTGCCCTCGGACTGAAATATATTCGCCAAAAGCGCGAAAAGTTCACCCATTCCGACAAGGCGGAAGTCAAAGCGCATACACCGCGACAGAATGGTGGCGGGTAATTTATGCGGCTCGGTGGTCGCCAGAATAAACACGGCGGTCGCGGGCGGCTCCTCCAACGTCTTTAAAAGCGCGTTGAAGGCGGCGCCGGTCAGCATGTGCACCTCGTCGATGATATAGACCTTGTACCTGCCGTTTATGGGTGGGTATTTGACCTTTTCGCGTAAATCGCGCGCGTCGTCCACGCCGTTGTTAGAAGCGGCGTCAATCTCGATTATGTCAAGGTTTGTTTCGCCCTCGTTTTTTTGGCAAGGCTGGCACTTGCCGCAGGGGGTATTTGCGCCCGTGCAGCTTATCGCCCGCGCAAAAATCCGGGCGAGCGAGGTCTTGCCCACGCCGCGGCTGCCGCAAAACAGGTAAGCATGCCCGATTCGTCCCCGCGCGATTTGGTTTTTGAGCGTGGCGGTGATGTGGCCCTGCCCGATTATCCCGTCGAAGGTTTTTGGGCGGTATTTACGATAGAGGGTACTGTACATACTTGGTAAGTATAACAAATTAAAAGAGGATTGTCAAATCTTATCATTCTAAAAATTTGTTTTATTCGATATGGCACTTTTGGAGTGCCCCAAAAGTGCCCCCGGGGTCCCCAAAAATCTTGATTTTTGGGGTGGAAATGGGCATCAGGGGTAGGACACTTGCGGCCGCTCGTGCTAAAAACAGTCCTGTGGACTGTTTTTGCGGACTTTGTCCGCCGCGTCGCGCTCCCTTGGGAAACCCCCTCGCAACGCTTTTAAGGTAAGGGGACATTTGTAATTGATTTTTGGGCGTATTTTTGTTGTGGTCGAAACCGTTGGCTAAATACCGCCTGTCGCCCTCCGGAAAACCAATGCGCTAAACTCAGTTTTTCTAAATAACGACCGTTCAAAAAATTCCCCTTTTGAGGAGTGCCCGCGAATGCTTCTTCGACGTGGGGCGGGGTGGCTGAAGTAATTATGTAAGGTTGCGAGGGGGGGTCGTCAATTATTCTTATTGTTTCGCTCATACTGCTCCCGCGTCAAAATATACCTTTTGCCTTCAAACGTCATACCCAACGGTTTTGCCTCGAAAATCCCGTCGCAGTAATACGCAAACCCGCATTTTTCAATCACTCTTTTTGAGCGCGCGTTCTGTAAATAATGTCCGCACCATAAAAGGTCCGCGCTCAGCCCCTCGAACGCGTACTTTATTGCCGCCTTCGTCGCCTCGGTCGCAAGGCTGTGCCCCCAATACGGCATACCAAGCGCATAGCCTATTTCAAACGGGTTTTTGGCGCCTAATTTCTCGTTAAAAATCCCCTTATGTATGCCCACCGAGCCTATTACCTTGCCCGTTTCCTTCAAAATTATTGCATAAACGTCGCCGTTTTTGATAAACTTGTCCAAAATCGTTTGCGATTCGTCCTTGCTCTCATGGTGTTTCCACCCCGCCGCCTCGCCGACTCCATCCACACTCGCGTATTCGTACATATCGTCCAAATCACCCTTTGTAAAAAGCCGCAAAATCAGCCTTTGTGTTTCCAAAGTTTTCATAATGCTCCCTAAATAATGACGTCTACAAGTATCCCCAAAAGCGTGCCTGACGCAAACATCCCTAAAACTATCAGCAAAACGGTCAATTTATTTTTGTGCTCCTTGACAAGCACGGCGTAGCTTAGCCCCGCCGCTACGGTCAGGCCCGCCACCGCAGCACCTAACGTAAGAAGGTTATCTGCGTACATATGGGCCAAAATCACTCCCGCAGCGCAGTTGGGGATAAGCCCTATCAGCGCGGCTAAGGCGGGTTGCCAGACGCTAAGCCCTGTGACAAACGCTGTGAAGCGTTCGGGGGTGACAAAAAAGATTATAAAGCCCAAGATAAGGTTGACAGCCAAAATGTAGACGAAGAGTTTGAGGGAGTGGATAAGCGGGTGAAGCAGGTATGTGTGCCACGCGCTTTCTTTTTTGCAGTGTTTGTGCCCGTGACAACCGCAGCCGCAGTTTTCGCCGAGGACGTGGTACTGTTCATTGATTTTGTGCGCTCCGTGTTCGCGGTCGCCCTCGACGGCTTCATGTTCGTGCGTTTTACAAACGTTTTCGGGCGTATTTTCTTGTTTAAGGGCTTCATGCCTATGTTCATGCGTTTCGCGTGCGCCTTTTTCGCGCATAAATATACCGGCGTTGTCGACTGCCAAAACCTCGCCGTTTGCCGTCACCCCCCGTCTTTTTCTTTTCGCAGCCAAATACGCGGCAAGATATAAAACATACCCCGCAAAAAGCGCGAAAATCAGTTTTATTATCAAAAGCGGCAGCACCTTTTCAGGGCTTAAGGCAAGCAAAATCAGCAGTGCCTCGTCCGAGGTGGTGATATAAACGGCGATAAGCGCGCCCAAGGGAATATACTTTTGCGCGTACATCCTTGTTGCCGCCACGCTGAAGCCGCACTGCGGGAATACCCCCGCCGCCGCACCTATAAGGGGCGCGAAAGGCCCTTTAAGCGCGTTTTGCGTCCTTTTGCCGGTATAGCGGTCGATAAACGCCATCAAAACGTGCGCCAAAAACAGTACCGGCAAAATTATTGCCGAATCCTTCAACGCGTCAAGCAGCACGTCGGGCGCGCCGCCCCATTCAATTTGACACAACATTTGTCCCATAATAAAAATTTTACCGCCATATATTGTGTAGGGGCGGGCCTACGAAGCAAGACCACGAATGCCCCCTGATACAGTCTTATTGCCCGTCCGTCGTCGAAATTTATTGCGGACGACCGGTGGTCAACCCCTACGAAAGACTTGTCCCAAAAACCTGTTCAAAATAATAAACCAACCGCGTATACACAAACCGCTCCTTAAGCGGCTCAAGCGCATCAATAATACCGCTGTAATACCACCGCGACCGCGCCCTGTCGCCGGTAAAGCGCGCCCACACATCCTCGTCCGTTTTCATATCGCTATAGATGCTTTTAAGGTTGCACAGCTTATCCGCCGCACAGATAAGCATAGCCCCTTCCGGCGCATCCTTTAAGCGTAAAATAGTTTCTTTTTTTCTTTCCGCCCAAATTTTGGATTTGTCCTCGGTTTCGTACCCCACAAGCTCCGCAACGGGACGCCCGAAGCGCGACTCGATTTCATCTATGGTGACGGGGGTATCCTCCACAACGTCGTGTAAGATTCCCGCCGTCACGGTGTCCTTGTCCGCACCCTCCAAAACGAGGTAGTACATTACCTCCATGGGGTGGACGATGTACGGAGTGTTCGTGCCCTTTCGTTTTTGACCGTCGTGCATAATCGCGGCAAATTCTATCGCTTCGTGTATCATAAAAAATATTATAACACAAATCGGCGAAAAAAAGCAACATTATACAACAAAACATGGGAGAATCTGGCGAATTATATTGACAAAACCCTTGTAACTATACTATGATAGAATTATGGGTGAAATTCTTTTTCAAACGCACGCTCTGTGCAAAAATTATAACGGCAAAAACGTGGTGGATAATGTGTCGCTTGCCGTTAAAAAAGGAGACATTTACGGCTTTGTCGGCCTTAACGGCGCGGGTAAAACCACGCTTATGCGAATGGCGGCGGGGCTTATCCGTCCGACCGCAGGCAGCTTGTCCCTTTTCGGGGCGACGGGCGATAAACTGGACGAGGCAAGACGGAAAACGGCGTCCATTATCGAAAACCCCGTTTTTTACCCAAGCATGAGCGGGCGGGAAAACGTCGCCGCGTACCTTGGGCTTTTGGGCAAGGACAAAACCAAAGCCGCCGAATACCTTAGGACGGTGCGGCTTGACCCACAGTCCCCGAAAAAGGCGAGAAGCTTTTCTTTGGGAATGAAGCAACGGTTGTCAATAGCCATGGCGCTTGCCGCCGATGCGGAGTTGCTGTTTTTGGACGAACCCACCAACGGGCTTGACCCCGAGGGAATGTATGAAATCCGCGAATTGTTAAAGTATTTGAACAAAGAGCGGGGGGTCACGATATTTATTTCCAGTCATATTTTGTCCGAACTTGAAAAACTGGCGACCACCTACGGCTTTATACATTACGGGCGGCTGATTAAGGAAGCGACCCTGCACGAGATTGAGGCGTCGATGTACAAGGGCTATATTTTGGAGGCCACAGACAACGCCTTGGCGCACAAAATTATGAGCGACGCGGGTGTGGCGTCAAATATTATCGACGGTACACTGGCGATAAAGGGCGACATAAACGTGAGCGAAGCCGTAGCAAAGCTTAGCGGCGCGGGCGTCGCCGTGCTTTCGCTTACCGCCAAGCATGCGGAACTTGAGGATTACTTCCGCAACCTAATAGGAGGCGCGCAATGAAAAGTTTATTAAAAAATGATTTTTATAAAATGCACAAAGAAAAAGCGCATTGGATTTTGCTTATCGTCCTGTCCGGTTATATGCTGCTGACGATAGGCTTAATGGCGCTGATAAGCGATGTCGGTGGCTTGGGCGACACGCTGCGGACGTATGTGTATTTAAGCACCATGGACAGCAGTAATTTGGGAATATTCATCGCCTTGTCGGTCAGCCTATATATAGGCAACGATTTTAGGAATCGTACGGTCAACCTGAAAATTCTCGCGGGGCACTCGCGCTTAAAAATATTCTTCGGGTATATGCTGATAAGCCTTATAATTTTCGCCGTGTTTTTCGTTTATAACGCGCTTTTTTGCGCGGGGCTGAGTTATTTGTTTTTGGGTGGCTTCGGGGATTATCTGAAAGATATTTTGATAAGAATGGCGCTTATGTTGCCGCCGTACCTTGCCATAACCTCGATAGCGACGTTTATTTCGATGTCGCTGAAATCCGTGCTTGGGATAGTGATGAATATTGTGGTGATTATGGTGCTGGCGACCTTGGGGTCGATAGTCGCTATGCTGTCCGCATTCGGGGTGGGAAGCGGGATTATCGACTTTATTACCGCGGTCGTCCCGTACACCGTCCTAAGCTCTCTTTCGACCGGAGGACTTTTCGGGGGCTTTGGCGGCGGAGGGGAGGAAACGATTTTTACCCTCGACATGATACTCAAAAATGTAATCGGCAGCGCGGTTTTTATCGCGGGCGCGGTCACGGGCGGCTATTTTGTGTTTAAGTCAAGGCCGCTGACGTAATTTTATTGACCAGTGACCGGTGAATGGTAGAGATTTTAGAGATAATAGAATAGAGAATAAAGGAGAGAGGGGTTAGGGGTTGCTATTATAAAACCTTTAGGTTGGGTTGTCATTGCGAGTTTACGAAGCAAACCAGCTAAATAAATAACCGCTTAAAAAAGAATGACACGATGAAACAAGGGTATATGTATGTTTTGTTCAGTCAAAGAAACGGGACACTGTATGTTGGCGTAACGTCGGATTTAGCGCGTAGGGTGTACGAACACAAACAAAAGATAATACGCGGATTTACGGCACAGTATAACGTGGACAAACTTGGTTATTACGAAGTTTTTGATAATATCGCAAAGGCAATCGAAAGAGAGAAGCAAATCAAGGGCGGGTCACGAAAGGCAAAACTGGGGCTTATTGAGAGCGTGAACCCCGATTGGAGAGATTTTTATGAGGATCTTATTTAAGCTGGATTGCTTCGTAAACTCGCAATGACAACCCACCCTAAAGGGTTTGCCAACCGCCAACTAACCGAAACCGACCATTTACCACACATCATCTATCACTGCTGACCGTTACCGGTCATCGGTCACTATAAAAAAATGGACAAAACCCCCGACACAAAAAAGGCCGAATTGCTGCAAACAGGGCAGCCCGCGCCCAAACGCCACCTCACGCTTTACGACAAGGTGAAAAGAAAGCTGGATACCACGCGCTTGGTGTTCGGCATAATTTCCGTGCTTGTCTATACGGTTTTTGTTTTGGTGATGCTGTGGCAGAGCTGGGGCAGCACGATATACCTTGGGATAATCCTCGGATTTGTGGTGTTGTACGTTTTGCTGTTTGCCATCCTGCTGATTTTGATACGCAAAAATCGCCCCAGATTCAAAAATTCCCTAAAAAACTATAAAAGCGGGCTTAAAATCCTGCGGTCGCTGCTTGTTCTCATTAACTTCGGGCTGACCGTGTCGGTTTTCGTGCACGCGGCGGGGGCAGGCTCGCAAATCGTAAACACGCCCTTTCAGGTCACCGTGCTGATTATCACCCTGACGTGGGCGCTGTTTCAGATTGTTTTTCAGATCAACCGAATTATCAAGCGGAATAAGGCGTTAAGGCGAAAAAAGGCGGAGGGCAGGGGGTAGGGGTCGGGTATCAGGGATCAGGAGAAGTGGCCGTAGGGTGCGGCGCCCCCGACGTACCGCAAATATCAGTGGACAATGGGCAGATTGTTTTGAAAAAATTTTTAGAAAAATCAAAATTCATTGATTGACAAAAAACGGCGGTTTTGTTATAATAAAACATAACATAATAGACTTGATAAGCGGTGCGTCGAGGCGCCGCACCCTACGGCAAAATTAACCCCCAACCATTACCTGATACCTAATCCCTGATAATTGATACCTATTTAAAAACACGAGGAGAACGAAACAAATGAAACTGATATGTGACGGTCACGACCTATCCGACGCGGTCGGCAAGGTATTCAAGGCGGTATCCGCCCACACCACCAACCCCATACTTGAGGGAATAAAACTTAAAGCCGAGGACGGCACGCTCAACCTTTTGGCTACCGACCTCGAGCTTTCGATTGAAAAAACAATCGTCGCCGACGTCAAAATCAACGGCGAAACGGTGGTTCCGGGCAGATTGTTTGCCGAATTCGTCAAAAAGCTGACCAAAGAGCAAATCGAATTGACATTAGACGAGCACAGCCGCCTTAAAATTAAGTACACGGATAGCGAGGGGACGCTCCAGTGTATGGAAAGCGCCGAGTTCCCGCAGGTGCACTCCCTCGAAGGGGGACAGAGCTTTACCGTCGTCCGCAGCGAGCTGAAAGACCTTATCAACAAAACAGCGTTTTCGGTTTGTCAGGACGATTCCCGCCCCATGCTTAAAGGCGTTTTGATGGAGGTCGGCGACGGCGCGATTACGGCGGTCGCACTTGACGGGTATCGCCTTGCCAAGTGCACAAAGCCCATCGAACACGCCACCGCGATGATGAGCGCGGTGATTCCCGCGCGGTGCATGGTGGAAATAGCGCGGCTTTTGGAGGATAGCGCGGAATTAGTAGCCGTTACCTTACAGAAAAATTATTTGCTGGCGGATTTGGTGCACACTAAGGTAACGTCGCGCTTACTTGACGGCGAATTTATAAATTACCGTCAAATTATTCCCACCAATTTTGAGTCCGTCGCCACCCTGCCCACCGAGCAGTTCGAGGCGGGGCTGGAACGCGCGATTTTGCTGTCGCGGGTGGAAAAAAACTACCTTGTGCGCTTCGACATCAAGGGCGACTGGATGAGTCTGTCGTCCAACAGCGATATAGGGAACGTCCACGAGAAAATCGCGGTAAAGTTGAACGGTAACGACATCACAATCGCCTTTAACGCGCGATATTTCACCGAATTATTAAAATACATCGGGTCGGACAACATCGTGATAAAGTTTACTAATTCCGTTTCGCCCTGTATCGTCGTGCCGGCGGGCGGGGCGGAGGACGTGTTGTATTTAATATTGCCCGTGAGGATGATTTAGGTACGATGCGTATTGTCTTTTTGTAAAAAAAACACTCTCGTCAAAATATTTCAAACCTGCAAGCAAATATGATAAAATACATGGAATAAGAGGTGCCATTATGGCGTTTACGGAAGAAGAAATAAGAAAATTATTCGGTCATGAAGCTGCCGAAGATGAAAATATTAACGTATTGAAACAGTATTATTTAAAAAGTGCTATTTATGAGCAACTTAAAAGCAATATACCATTGTTTATATTGGTTGGACATAAGGGAGTTGGGAAATCTGCACTTTTAAAAGTTTTGGAAGCGGATGATTGTGATAATGGCGACATTGCTATAGAAATAAGACCCGATGATATATATCAAATAGGCAACGAGAATATTAATTTACAAATAAGAGAATGGCAAGAAGGATTAAGCAAGATAATTTTTAACAAGCTTGTTGCGTCTATTGTCGAAATAAATAAATCCAACGACAATAAAATCAAGAAATGGATAGGCAATGTCAGCAGTTTGTTTTTACGTGTTTTAGGCAAAAAGTTAAGTGATTTGAAAAAGTCTCACACGGATATTAGTGAACTGGAGTTTTTAGAAATATTTAAAGATGCCGTATTTTCGGAGAAGAAAGTAACCATTTATATTGATGACATTGATAGAGGCTGGAAGAATACTAACGAAGAAGTACAATATATTTCGGCAATGATAAATGCCGTTAGAACATTATCAAGAAACATTTGTAATTTGCGCTTTCGCATAGCTATGCGCAGTAGTGTTTACTATTCAGTTAGAAAATCTGACGAGTCAACAGATAAGATAGAAGGTTCGGTACTTTGGCTAAAATGGACAAATCACGAAATTCTTGTGATGCTTGTTAAAAGAATTTTCAATTACAAAGGATTGCGGTGTGACGAAAAAGCGCTATTAGGCACCGAACAACATAGACTTGCCGAACACATTGATTGCATTTTCGAGTCGAAGTTTCATGCGCAAGGACACTGGGAAAACGCACCAATGTATAGAGTATTGATGTCTTTAATAAGAAAACGGCCGAGAGATTTAATCAAACTGTGTACTCTTTCTGCAAGAAAAGCTTTTGAAAATGGTCACGAGAAAATATCTACTCAAGATTTAGAAAGTATATTTTTAGACTATTCGCAGGGTCGAATAACTGATACAGTAAATGAATACAAAACAGAATTAGAGAATCTTGAAGAAGTCTTAATGTTGATGAAAACAACACAAAAGGAGCTTCAAACAACGCGTCCTTGTGTTTTCGACGATGCTCAAATCATGGTAAAAATGAGGAGTGTTATCGACCAATGTGCGATTAAGTGGTATACAAACGGGGAAAAGCTTGATCCAAAAAATTTGGCGCAATTTTTGTACAAAATTAATTTTTTAACTGCACGAAAAGAGGATAAGGACAAATTTGTGCAAAGATGGTATTTTGAAGAGCACCAGTATGTTTTTAGCCAGCATACGCAATTTGGATTTGATTGTGAGGTGCATCCCGCATATAGATGGGCATTGCAACCAAGTAACATAAAAACTATTTATGATTCGTTGAAATTGTCAAAAGATTAGGGTGATAAAAAACAAAGGAGGAAACAATGCCAAACCGAATCCACGTTACCCTCCCCGCCCGGGCGGAAAATGGCAGGTAATCCGAGGCGGCGGGTTGAAAGCGTCCAATGTGACCGACACGTAGGCGGAAGCTGTTAACCTGTATACAGGTTTTAAAATCGCCAAAGCGTACAGCAAAAAGGACGGCTTTACGGTCGTCGTTCACGGCACGGACGGCAGGGTGCGCAAGTCCTGACGTAGTTGTTTCCGTTGGCAATTTATATCAAAAAAAGCGTGCCCGCCGTAAAATTTTCAAAATTATCACCTTGGCGCTTGACTTTTCCCCCCTGCGTCTGCTATACTCAACAGACAAATGTGACCGACCCCTAACCCCTAATCCCTATTATGCTGGTGTAGCTCAGTTGGTAGAGCAGCTGATTCGTAAATAATTGGTCACATAACTCAAATGCTTAAAAACCGTCAATTTTACCCTAAAAACACCCTATTTTAGTCCTTTTTTCGCCTTTTTTACTGCCTTCCAAAATCCTTTATAACATCTTTATAAAATTCTTATAAAAAACTACCGTTTTTCATATCAATTCGCTGGTGTAGCTCAGTTGGTAGAGCAGCTGATTCGTAATCAGCAGGAGCGCAAGCAATCGTCGGTTCGAGTCCGACCACCAGCTCCACAAATAACAAAAAGCGTCTTTGCCGGACGCTTTTATGCTATATTCTGCCTTGCTTCCAATAATCATTTGCTTTTTAACAAAACCTTGCAACATAATATATTACCTCGCTATAAATTGCCCGCTATGCTTGGTTATTCAGCTTCGTCTAACCAAATGCTTATCACTTTTATAAAATGCGCTAATTCGTCTACCGGCTTGGTTGCTATTCCTATCCATACGCCGTCTTGCTTGGCTCTAAACATAAAACACCCCGTATGCCATAACTCCGTCACGCCTAAAACTTTTGCTAATGATATACCGTCATTCTGTACCACCGTTCCCACTATGCCATTCAATTCTTCCATTTTAACTCTGCCTCCAAGATTTCTTGTATTAGGTTTCTGCTATGCGCTCTTAATAGCCCTCGTCGTTTTTTACTTCTTCACCGTTCTCTTTGACCACATGACCGTGCGTACTGAATGTTACGTCATACCATTCTTTTCCGCAAGCCTCGCACTTGTCGCAAAACCAATCATAATAAACGCTGTTGTCTTCCGGCGACATTGAGCTAATCTCAAGTTCGGCGCTTCCGCAAATTGGGCAAATACCGGCTTCGTTCTTGATAAACTTTTTTACATTGTCCGTGTTAATAATTTTGTTCATTGTTTTTTACTCTTTCGGCTATGCGCCTATCCTTAATAATTTCTCCGTAATGTTTGCCGCTTGCCTGTCCGCTTCGCTTGTATAATGCGTATAAATATTCAAAGTCGTTTGAATATCGGCATGACCTACCCTTGCCGAGACCGTCTTAACATCGACACCATTGGCAATCAGCATTGTAATATTGGTATGCCTTAATCCGTGCGGCGTTACAAATGGCAAATCGTTTTTTATCTCAAACTCCCTTAACCAAACCGCTACCGTTGTTCCCGCCATATCCTTACCGTTATTCTGACAAAACAGCCTATCCGTGTTCTCCCACAAGTCCCCGTGGTTAATCTTCTGCTCGTCCCACCATGCTTTATATTCCGCTAATAAATCCATTAACGACTGCGGCGCGCTTATTATCCGCTTACTTTTCTTTGATTTTGGTGCTTTTGTTACCGTTCCAAAGCCCTGCGCGTATATTGTATTCCTGCAAATCGAAACCTGCTTGTTTTCAAAGTCAAAATCCTTCCATTCCAAGCCCGCCAATTCAGCGCACCTTAACCCTAAATTTATAAACATTCCAAAGGCTACGCGCTTCCTTATATCCGGCTCCTGCTCTACGCATTTAATAAACCTTTGTATGTCCCGCATATCGTCTAATATTTCCTTTTCCCCCTCCGTCCCTGTAATGGTTGGAGTATAATCCCTTGCCGCATAGTTGGTCGTAATATACCCGTCTATAACCGCTTGCTTTAAAATGCTGTGTAGCTGTATCTTCAGCCGTCTGTTGGACGCTTTTGAAAATGGCACCTTCTCGCTCTCTACTTTAAAATACCTGTCCATAGGCACCTGCAAACAATCGCATAATCCTTTCGCTGTCTTCATATTTACCGTTGCGCCTAATTTAAGCGCGTCTACTACCGTACAATGCGATATACCGCTTCCCTCTGCTATAATTCTTACCGATAGCCTCTTATCCGTTATAATCGGCTTTAAACTGCGTATAACCGTAATCTTGTCCTTTTGCATTGTTCTTGTGCAAAGCCACCTGCAAAATTTCTGTACTACCGGCAAAGTCATTTCCGTTAGTTTATGCTTTCCGAAATGCTTTTCAAAAACTTTTAACCCGCCTTTACAAAGGTTATAGTGGCTGTACCCTTCTGGATTGTACACTAAAATGTTTTCCACCCACCTGCTTGCGTACTCGCAAAAGCCAATATCTTCTTTCTTCTCGACCACTATTCCACGCCCTTGCTTATCGACTTCTTCCCGCCATGCTAATTGGCATTCTAATCTAAAAGCCTCTAATTCCTTCTTGCCTTTTAAATCCAAAGGCACTTTGACCGTCTTTACATAAACCTTTGTTGCCTTAATATCCTTATCCGCGCCGTTGTTTACTGCATTACAATAAAGTTGATACGACAGCTCCCCCTGCTTGTTCCTATACTCTCTTACGTGCATAATATCCTTGCTATTCCTCTTCATCTTGGCTACTCCTCTTCATATCCTAAATACTTTAATAGTGCTGTTAAATTTACTAAACTCTTGTTGCCGCTTGCGATGTACATTCCCGCATTGTCCTTTACAATCTGCCTTATACACCACTCACTTATTGCGCTGTCCGAATCCGTCTTCTTGATTTCCTGATAGCACTGCTTTATCGTCCGATACCTCGGCGGCTTGCTTTTCTTTACCGGCTGTGCCACAATATCTCACAACGATACCTGATGTATTTCTACTTGCTTTTGATTTACTCCTCTTTGTTCTGTCATTTTTGTCATTCTCCTTATTGACTATTTATTTTTATGTTATAATTATAAGATACTTTACCATATATTACCAAATGTTTTACCTGTGAATTTCGGTGATAAAAAATTTCTTTCCAATATTTCTTGGATTTAGTCGTATTTCCTGCCTATTTTTGCTCAAATCTTCCATCCTCATATTAAAATATACAATTAAACTAAACCTTTCCCGCCCTCCAACCTGCTTTTCAATCACCTTTATAATAATATACAATTATCCTAATGCTTCTTTTGCCGCAATTTTGCTTGCTTTATTCCTACCTTTGCGCTCTTGCTCCTATATCATAAAATATACAATTACTTGCCAACTCACTTTACCAATGCTTTACCCTCAATAAATGCTCTCTATAAACCAAAACCTTTACACGCAACATAAATTGTCCACCAAACCATTTCAACCCTTAAAAAGCCGTATACCGTCTTGCTTTCTTGTTGCTATTTAAATATTTATTGTACAATAAATCGTGTATTAAAAATGCTTGCATTATGTGTTCTTTTGTGCTATAATTCGTTCATGTACGATAAGGATAAAACCAATTTTGTAGAGGTCAATAAAACCCTTAGCGAATACATCAAGGGCATTTTGAATTCCTGCGAAACTACGCAAGACCAATTTGCGATTGCCTTGGGTACAAACCGCAACTCCGTATCGAATTTTTTTACCGGCATAGTTAAGCGCAAAGCTAACGAGTACGGTGAAGTCGAGAACAAACCTACAACTTCGCCTTGGTGTCAATTCTATCACTTTTATCAGACGCTTAACAAAGTCATTGATGAGTTTAATGCAAAGCAAATTGCAAGGAAGGAAAAGGCTCTTGCTCGTGGGGAAGAATATACCGAGAAACCCGCTCCTGCTTTCGATATTAACGAGTTTTTTGCTTTGGTTGGTATTAAGCCTCCGGCAACTGACACTACCATTAAAACTGAAAATACGTCTGTTAATACGGAGCCGCAAAAACCTACTACCAAGAACAAGAAGCAATCGGTACCTGCGGCATCGCCGTTAGGGGACAATCAGCTTGTAATCAACGAAGATAACAATGATATACGCGAAAGTCTTATCAATAAGCTACCAAATGACGGCTACTCTGCTGATGATGGACGAGTAGAAAAAATAATCCGGTTTTATGATGATAATAAAAAAGCTGTAGACGATTTTATTGCTATTGAGTTTAGAAAATGGGAAGTGGCATACGAATGGACATTAAATGAACGCCTTAAAAGGAAGTCCTTAACAAAAGGTGAGCATATCAAAAATGAAAATGAAGTCGAAAAGACCAAAAGGGAGCAAAGGGTCGAAATTGCATTTAACCTATTTTCCTCTTTAATTTATCCGGAAGTAACGGTAACAGTGATAAAAAAAGGCAAAAAGCATGAAAATGTAACGGACGGACAAAGAAACCAAACGCAAAGAAGATTTTGCAAACAGTTTGAAAATTTCTATGCACCCGAAAGATTTAAAGACGGACAATACATTTTCCGTACATGATTTATTGTGCAATATTTCGTGTACGGTCATTATAACATGAGCCTCGCACTTTTTACAGTACAAGGCTCTGTGCCAATAAAGTTTACTCTTTATGCCAACTTTAACACGCGGCTAAGGCTTTAATTCTAAACTTGTCAACTATAATTCACCCTCAACAATCTCCAACGTGTAAATCGCGTTATATGGGCTTGTTTTAATCATCCATATCAAACACTTCTGAATCAAATTCCCCGCTGTGGTCTTTGCTAATCTTGACTGTTCCGGTAAGTCCAAACTCGTTTTTTATCATTTGAATGACGGCGGGGACTGCTATAACAGGGTTGATGTGTATAGTGGTAACGCAGGTATTGGGGTCGCGTGTTATTTTCCCTCTCGGTCAGTGGTACCACCTATATGGATTAAAAATGCTCTTTTCCTTCATCCATCTCGTCCAACAGGTTTGGTGGTTTTCGGTACCCTTACTCCAATGCAATTTAAACTTTTCCGCCCATAAATCTTCTTCGCTTGCCACAGCTACTCAAAAAATCCCTTTTTGTGATACCGGTCATTTTATTTTTACTTCTTCTAATTTTGCTATCATCTTAATTTTGCTCCTTTAATATTTGCGTACAAGATTTCTTGTATCATATTTTTTGTATAAAGCCTTTTTACAAAGCCTAATATTTTATGTTCCGTCTAAACATACCCTATAAACTCTTTATGCCGTGCTTATAGTTTGATTCCGGTTGTAGTTACTAAATAACATTGATTCTGCCTTCCACCGTGTAAAACCGAAATAAATCGCTAAAATTATTCCAATCAGTGCGGGGCGGGCTTGTAAACTATCTACTTCCGTTTCTTCCACTAAAATAACATATATCCATAATCCGTCAATCCTTCTATTGACAAAAACTAATATCCCTTTATATTTGGGTTATTCATAGCTTCTTTAATATTTGCCTCTAAATACTCTCTGTTAATAATGCCGCCAACTGTTTTCCCAATATTCTTTTTAACATAATCATCACTTAAACTAAGGTACCACTTTTCCGAAATGCAATTCTCTATGTATTCTTCTGCTTTATAGTTCATATTGTCTAAACAATATAAGTACACCCTTTGTGATATCGCTTGTGTCAAATTGTATTTTGTTAGCTCGAAGTGTATGAAGTCCGACTTACTCCAACTACTATAATTTGGAGGATTTTCGGGTGGATTTAATTTTTTTTCCTTACATATACTTTTACTAATACAAATTTTATCTTTACTTATTTTATTGGATTTACTTATTTTATTGGATTTAGTATTATATTGGATTGGTTTAGCCACATCTGGCTTTTCCACAACTGGTTTAGCCTTAGTACGATTAGCCACAACAGGCTTTTCGCTATCTGGCTTTTTATCACTTGGCTCATTAACAGGCAATTCGCAGATACGCCAAGTTGTAGCACCCTTGCCGCCCTCTACCTTTTTAGTTACAATATGACCAGCCTTTTTTAGTTCATCAATGCCGGTTTCTATTGAAGTCCTACCATCGCATGGGAACAGCTTGTAAATGCCCTCTCAATTAAAATCCCAGTTGTCGGGCAGAGATAAAAGTTTTGTAAGTATGCCAAGCGCTTTAGCCGATAGCTTTAAGTCGTATGTAACGGTTTGGTCAATCATGGTGTATTTTTCCCTATTCGATACTCTTGTTATCATATCCGTGAACTCCCCTTTGTGTCATTTGTGAATCCCTATTATTGATTAGCCGCCTTAAATTATCCTCGATACCGTCAGTCTTCTCAAAGAAAAAAACTGAACGCTCCGAATTTTGATTGCTTTTCCCGACCCTTGTGATCCGATAACCTAAGGCTAAAAGGTTATTGACGATTAGAGGGTTTAGAACAAGCACGTCCTTGTCTTGTGTTGATTCCATATCCGCGCTCCTGTTTGATAAATATTCTTCTGATTATTATAACTGAAATAAAGCGCGGAAGTTTTAGAGAATTTTAGAAAATTTGGAAAAAGAGATTAGCAGGGAAGAAGGAAGGGGAAATAATGTTGAAGCAAATTTTTTGACAAGATAATATATTATGGAGAGTACCCGATTTACTTTCCAATAAAAATTGGCTTGATACCCTCTCGCACCGCTATAATATATTACCTCTTCCATAAAAATTAAACCACAAATCCCAATCTCCGAACAAGCTATAAATAACTTCCAATAATTACCGATATAAGCACATAAATTCGATTATAAAGGGAATTAACTGGCAGGGGAGATAATTATAGTAGCCGGAAGAAGAAACGGGGAATAACCGAGTTTAAAGAGGGATAACTGGGTAGAAATGAAATTAACCGAGACGGTATCCGTAGTGGAACTAAATTAGGGGTTTGTCTATATATATTTGTTGCCATTTTTATTTTCCTTTCCAAGATTTCTTGGACTGATTTTTATTTAACTAGGCTATTGTATTGAGCCATTTCTTGGTTATATATATTGATTAAAGCGTTTAACAATGCGGCGTTATTTTCAACCCCGGGGAGGTCTAAGCTTTTATTGACCACCTGTAATTGCTTTACTGATGTTCTTGTAGCTACCCCATAAACTATTCCCATATCCCTTACGCCTTCTTCATAAAGATTATCGCCCTCGCCAATTCCAATGGTCATAACTTCATTATTTTTACCATCAAAAATATGTACCCCTTTTTGACTTCCTGTGCCAACCTCTTGTATTTGAAACCAAGATAATTTATAGTCATTATCATCAACGTATTCTACTGCATAAATATCTTTAACACCGCTTGATCCTGCATCATTTAAACTAAAGTAAACTACATCGTTTACTAAACCTACTATTTCAAAAGCTGATGTTGAGCTGTTTCCACATACTTTTGATACCAAACTAAATAATTTGGTATATTCAGATAATTCTGTATTATACGAATCAAACTCTTCTTGATTTATAATAACCTTTTCCGAATAAGGGCGAACAAAAGTCCAATTAAGGCTTGCTACTTCAACATACCATTGTAATTCTTCTTCAGTTAATGGCCCAAAGATCTCCCACCCTTCTTCTATTAACCACTGAAAGTCTTCTTTCGTTTTGTTTTGGTCTACTATGAGAATATGTTGAACATATTCTCCAACAATATCTCCAGAGGGCCTTTCCCAAATCTCAATCCCCTCTACAGCCTCACCATATTCTATCTCTAACTCCACCACTTCCGGTCTTGTTACCCCATAAGCCTTTTCTACCGCCTTGTCTATAAAGTCGTTAAAGCCTGCTGTGCCTATATCTAATCTAAAGCTCTTTTTTAATGCTTCCGTACCGTTCTCGTCTATAATAACGTTCATTATTGCGTTCATGCTTCTGTATCTATTGTTGAAGTCTTCCATGATTGTTTCATAGGGGGAGTTTATTGTTTGACCATACTCCCTAACATAACCATTAACGCCTTCTCTTGTAGAAAAGTCATATTGCTTGCCGTCCCGTGTATACAAATCGGCATTTATCGCGCCCATCGAATTTACTTTGCTTAAATTAAAATAGGCATTATAGGCTCCATCCATAATAAACTTGATTTTGGCTAATTTCTGCGCGTCGGTCATGCCGCCACACGCAATTACGCTTGCCGCCGCCGATACGCATAATACTACCGCGACCACTATTGCTAAA
>Ga0123353_10001862_pt1 | contig 25977 bp, 15 predicted proteins | sample TergutLab28metaG_3_FD_92763 | JGI IMG/M metagenome (GOLD analysis project Ga0123353, IMG submission 92763) | Labiotermes labralis P3 segment gut microbial communities from Petit-Saut dam, French Guiana - Lab288 P3 | ecosystem: Host-associated > Arthropoda: Insects > Digestive system > Gut ...
ATGTCCGCGCCCTGCTCCCTCAGCCACTTCATGCCGTAGAGATTATACGACCACGCCGCGCTGAACATCGGCGTCCGGCCCCGCTTGCAGGTGGCGTTGACATCCAGACCTTGCTCCTTCAGCCACTTCAGGGCGCCGAGCCCGCCGTTGACATTCCCCGCCGCGGCGAACATCGGCGTTTCGCCCGAATCGTTTTTCACGTTGGCCTCCACGCCTTGCGACGCCAGCCAGGCCATGGCTTCGACATGCCCACTACGGGCCGCGCTAAACATCGGCGTCGAACCGTGATTGCCCGTAACATCGACCTTCACGCCCTGATCCTTCAGCCACCGCAGGACCTCCACGTTGCCGCCATGCGCCGCCCCAAACATGATCGACATGCCAACGTTATTCGTAACATCGACCGCCACGCCCTGCTCGTTCAGCCACTTCATGCTGACGAGTTTGCCCCCCTCGGCCGCTTCGTACATCAGCGACCTGCCGTCATGGTCCTTGGCGTCCAACTTTACGCCCTGCGCCTTCAGCCACGCCAGGGCCTCCACGTCACCATACCGGGCGGCCCAATGCGCCGGCGTGTTGCCGAGATTGTCCCTGGCGTTGAAATCCGCGCCCTGTTCCTTCAGGTGTTCCAGCACGTCGATTCGGCCTCCCACGGCGGCATAGTGCACCAGGGACCGCCCGGAGCCGTTGGCGTCGCTCTTGACCTGCTCCTTGTTCAGTTGCATCCACTTCTCGACCGGCACCAGCGTGGCGATACTGGCCTTGCTGGCCTGTTTCGACGCCTGAATCGCTTCCTCGCTCACCCCGTGACGAATGAAGCCAAATTTCCGGTTGTCCTCGGAGTAGACGGTGTAACTTTTTCCGTCGAGATAGTCCTGCGTTTCCACAGATACCGCCCACGGGGTCAGGTCCTTGATGGCGCGAATGACGTCCTCGCTCAGGCCGCTCTTTTCCAGTGGGAGCCTGACCAACTCGCCGGAGACCCCGATGGACCCGGTGGACCCCCCAGTGCCCACCAACACCATCCGTCGGTTCGACTTGTCCTTGTCACTCGCGTCAGCCTTTCCCGGCGGGAGTTTGACTGGCTGGCTCGCGGGCTGACTGGAGGACTCGGGGGTCGTCCAGCCCTTCGCGAAACGAAGCCCCTCAACACCAATTTGGCTAGGTTCCCGAATCAACTCGTTCTTCTGCTCGACCGACAACGTGCCGATGACGGGTTCAAAGAGCTCGTAGATGTCCTCCTGAGGCATATCCGGTTTCGCCCACGCCGTTTCGCACGCAACGACCAGTGCGTGCAACTGCTCGTCCGACAGCGAATCGCTGATAGGCACGACGCCGCCATGCCTGCGGGACTCGGGCGTTGTGCACCGCGCGAACTGCCACTTGAGTTTCGTGTCCTTCTGTTCGTCCGTCAGCACGCTGCACATGTTCTCGCGAAGCCCCAAATTATAGTGCCGGTTGTCGGGCGTTAGTATCCGATCCAGGTAGAAGTTCCGCTCCTGTTCCTTGGTCCGCAGCAAATGATACGTGGCCATACACTGATCCTGAATCACGTCGGGATCGTCGTATGTGTCATCTTTCAGTTGGTCGGCGTAGAGGGCGGTGAACTTCTCGACCTGCTCGGCGTTGAGCACGATGGGCTCGCTGACGCGATTGAGTCTGTCGATCAATGCAGCCGTTCGCCACGCGACCCGCTGTTTGGCGGTGAGCAGAGTCATCATGCGGGCCCGCGGTGACAGTTTACGTTCGATAATTTCCTTCTGTATCGCCGCGATCGCGTCATCGAGTTTTTCCTCGGCCGCTTTGGCCTGGGCGATGTCCTTACGGTTCACGGCGTCGATCAACGCCTGCGAGAGGTCCTCGATCCGTAGTTGCGATTCGAGGGCCTCGCACTCCTTGAAAATAACACCGAACTGTTCGAGCATCGCCTGTTTCTGTTCGTCGGAGAGCGTCACGGCCTTGTCAACATCCGCAATGTACCTGTCGCAATAGTCTGCGATCTGGGCTTTATTTGACTTCCATGAGAACGAGGGCACGTCAAGAAGCACCGGCAACTGCTCATCGTCGGATGCACGCCGCGCCGTTGCGGCCACGGGCGCGGGACCGCTCGCGGGCCGGCTGGCGGGCTTGGGAGACAGCAGGGCCGATGCGTTCATGAGCAGCGATCCGCCTGGCGGCACATGGATTTCATAGCCCGGCGTACTGATTCCAGGGCCGGTGAGTGTCATGAGGTTGGTGGCGAAGTCGCAATAGGCCCGCGCCGCCCGCACCTGGCGTTCGCCGCGCGAGATCACCGCCGTGCCGTCGAGCGAAATGCCCGCCAGCCTTGTGTTTTCCCAGAACGTCATCGGGTCGTTCTTGTCGACGACGGTCTTCTCGACGACCTCCTTGTCGGCGGCGGCCTTCTCCATGTACACCACCGCCGTCTCGGCCGTCATGGTCGTCACTTCCTCGCCGAGGCTGGAATTGCCCAGGGTGATCGTCGGACCGGTGATCGCCAGCGCACGCACCAGATGCGGATTCTTCGCCGCGTGCTGCGCGATCGCGCGCTCGACCTCGGTGAGGGTCTTGTCGTCGGCCGCCAACCGCGTGGCGAGGGGCTGGAGGGTATAGCCGGTCATGTCGCCGCGGCCTGTCATGGTGATCGGCCCGCGAAACGCCGGCCGGCTCGTCGGCAGCGCCGGTTGGCTCGCGGGCTGGCTCGCCGGTTTGGTCGCGGCCTCGCCGTCCTTGAGCAGCCCCAGTTCGTCGAAGAGTTCGGTGAGGAGTTTTTCGACGGCTTCGGGCGAAAGTTGACCGCGCTTGTCGCTGTGTTTTTGAATCCGCCCGCGCATGTCCGTCTCGAAGGCCTCGATGATGCCCTCGCATGCGGCCGGGCCGGGCTGGCCGTTGTTGGCGGCGACGGCCTGCTTCTCGAACGGCAACATGGCGAGAATCCACACGTCGTGGGTTGTGTTCCCGAGCGAACTCAGGTCCCTCGCGGAGAAGACAGGGCCGTCACCGTCCGCCGGCGGGACGCGTTTCTGGACGGCCTGCATCGCCTGGCCCAAAACCGGCATCATCCGCCGCATGATTTCCCTTCGCCGGCCGCCGTCGTCGTCATCGCCGAGCACTTCTTCCTCCATGGCCTCGGCGGTTTCGACAAATTTTTCGGTGAAGTCGCTGACCGCCTGCCATTCCCGTTCGTCGAGTTTCCCGTCGCCGTCGGCATCGAAATGGCGCAGATAGAACTCCCGCGAGAACGGAGGCATCGCCTTCAGCCTCGCCTCGCTCCGGGCCGCGAAGTTCGCCGGGGCGTCGTCCGGTCCTGACACAACGGCCGGCGGCGCGGGCCGGGTGGCGGGCACGTACTGCTCCTTCCCGCGAACGTAACGAACGGAATGCGTCCGAATCGCCTCCTCCTTCTGACCGGCCGACAGCAGACCGACGAACGGGTCGAACCGTTTGCACACGTCGTCCATGGACAGGACCGACTCGTTCCACGTCGCCTCGTACGCCGCCAGCAGGACCTTGTCCTGCTCATCGGTCAGGTCCCCGACGTGAATCACGACGCGGCCGGCGCGATCCTCTATCGCGGAATTCGCGAATTTCCGCCGGAGCAGCGCGTCCTTCTGCTCATCCGTCAGCAGGCGGGCCAGTTGGTCGATGAGCGTGTCGACGGCCTCCATCTGCCCATCGCCGGCCGACAGCATCTCCGTATACACGGCCTCCTTCCGCTGCTCGATCTTCTTGTCGCTCAACAGGCCCCGGAAGTCCCGGACGAAGCGGTCCATGTCGCGGAACAGCCGGTCCCGGGCGGCCTTGGCCTGCTGCTCGTTCCGCAGCGAGTACAGCGTTTTGCGAATCTCTTTCCCGTTCGCCTCCTCGTCGGGGTCGAACGCGTCGTCCTTCAGCCGGTCGGCGAAGGCGGACTTGAGCTTCGCCGTCAGCGTGGCACCGAGCGGGAACGGCTGATTGTGGACCATGGCCAGGAACAGCAGCCGATCCGTCCGCCACGCGACCCGCTGCTCGGCCGTGAGCACGGCCATCACGCCGGCCTTCCGTGTGGACTCCCGCTCCCGAAACGCCGCTCGCACCACCTCGAGCGCGTCCTGGTATTGTTTCTCCGCCTCCGAAACCCTGGCCTCGTTACCGCCGCTTTTGGCGTCCTCCCACGCCTGGCCAAGTTCACCCAACCGCGCTCCCGACGTGGCCGCCTTGGCTTTCCTGTCAACGGCTTCATACACGCCGCGAATCGCCTGCTTCTGCTCGTCGGAAAGCTTCACGATCCGATCCATGCTCGACACGGCCAGGGGGTCGATGAAGGTGACATCACCGGCCTCGAACAACACGTCGCCGACGAGGCCCCCGACCATCGCCTGCAACCCGTCGTCGCGTTCGGGCCTGGGCTGGGTGGCGGGTCCCGGAACCGCTCGCCGGGCGGGTTGGGTCGACGGTTTGGTTGCCGCATTGTCGTCCCTGAGCCACTCGTCGAGGAGCAGGATGCAGAAGATTTCAAACTCGTCGGAATCCAGTTTGCCGTTGTTGTTGGCGTCGGCCTTTTTGATCCGTTCGCGCATGTCCGCGTCGAAGGCCTGGACCAGGGCGGCGCGGGTGGCGGCGTTGGGTTTTCCGCCGTTGGCGGCCAGGACCGGGGCGGCCAGGCGGTCCAGGTGCCGGAATTGGCCGTGCGCGAGCTTCACCCGCAGGGCATCCTCACCTCCGCCGTCGGCGGTCGCGACGTGCTGCCGCACGATTTCATTGAGACGTTGCGACTCGGCCGCGCCCACTCCGCCGCGGAGAATCTTGTCGTTGGCGACATACGCGACGACGCGTTGCCGCACGATCATGCGCAGGCGGGAGTGAACCTGCGGCCATTCCGTCCATGTCTGCACGCGCGATGCGCCGTAGTCCGATTCCCGCATCATTCGAAGGGGTTTTTCGATGTCCCGCATGAAGTCGACGGCCGTCCGCGCTTCGGTTTCGGTGAACGTCCCGTCGCCGTCCTCGTCGCAATACCGCAGAAGGAAGTTTCGCTTGGGCACCGGCACGGCCGTCCCGTCTTCCATCGCGGCCACGTCCATTTCATACCGGAACGCGGCGAATTCGTCCTCGTCGAGCACGCCGTTGCCGTTCCTGTCGAACAGCCTGAGCTGCTCCCGCGTTTCCTCCCTGCTGAGATTGAGGTGCTCGTTCTCCAACGCGGCCCGTGACTCCGCCAAGGCTTGGAGTTCCTTGTTGTACTCTTCCTCCGCAATCTGGCCATACTTCCGGCGCGCGTCCAGTGTCGTCTGGCGTATGCCGAGTTCCGAGAATCGCGGGGACAATTCCCCCATGCGTTTGTTGATGTCCTGCTGCCGCTGCAAAAGCGCCTTGCGCGATTCGCTCGTGAGGCCGCCCGCGGGACCGGCCGACCGGCCCGGCGGCGGCATGACCCGCGGCGCTTCTTTTGGCGCTTTGCCCGCGATCTTTGCGACGGTGGTTTCGGAGTGGAACGCGTCGTCGTTCCGATACGTGATTCGATCATTTTCGCCGTACCGTACCTTCTTCAGCGAGACGGTGGCGGACGTGACCAGTCCCGTGGCGACATCGACCCGCGTGGCGATGTCGATGAATTGAACCTCTTCGGAGGGCCTGCCCACGTCGCCGATCGTCTGCGTTCCCGTCACCGTCGCCACGCCGTCCGTGACGTCCGTGAGCGTGAACGTCGGTCTGAGACGCAGGCTGCCAATCCCTTCAGACGACACCGTGATGATCGAATCCGCGCTCCCCCACGATTCATCTTTTTCCACCGGCTTGCCGGGCAACGACGTCGTCAAGGTGCCGATGAGGTCTCGGTACGGGCGATGGAGAGCGCCTTCGGTGACCGTCTTTTTCTCGTCGGGAACCGCGGCGAGTATCTTGTCGAGGCCCTCAAGTTTGCCGACGTTGCCTTTGGCGTCGATGATGAAAGTGACCGGTTTGCCGATCATGGCGTTAAGGATCGCGAACACGTTGTGCCGGTCCGGCGTGGCCTGGCCATCCTCGGTGTATTCGGACTTGATGTCCTGATACGTGATCGTGATTTCGCGTTGACCGGCGGCGTTGGGTTTGCTCACGGTCATTTCGATCGTGTTCGCCTGAGTGGTGGCCTCGAAGGCGTCCCGCCGGATCGTGCTCCGCATGGTTTGCGTGATGAGATACGTGCCCGGCTCGTAGTCGATCTTCAGTTCGGTCTTGGCGTCATCGTCGCTCTTGGCGACTGCTTCCTCAGCCGGCGCGGCGGGCGGCGGTTTTGACTGGCCATAGCTGGTCAGGCAGAGGGTGGTCAGCAGCAGGAAGACGACACACGCCGATAGGCGGCGCGTCCAGGACGGCGGGCGGTGTCCGTTCATCATGGTCAGTCTCCGTTCGAGGTTGGACCGGGGTTCGGCCAGGCCTAGAAAACCGGGTACAAATCCGAGAAAACCGGGCACGAAACGCGGGGTGGCGTGGCTGGGGGTCGTGTCGATCAGAATGTGCAGCAGGCTGGTGCCGTAGTCGGCCCGTTCGTGGGGGCGGAGCATCGTCATCACGCGGTCGTCGCAGGCGGCTTCGCAGTCGAAGCGGAAATGTCGGCCGAGCATCCAGAACAGCGGGTTGAACCACTGCACGGCCAGGGCGAGCGTCCACAGCCAGGCCAGCCAGATGTCGCCCTGCTTGAGGTGCGTCAGTTCGTGCAGCAGCAGGTGGCGGATTCGGGTTTCGCCCTCGGGGGTGCGTTGTTCGACGAGCAGTTCGGGGATGAGCACCCGCGGCCTGAGGGTGCCGACCAGGCACGGCGAGGGGATGCACGGCGAGACGACCAGCCCCGGCGTGACGCGAAGACCGAGCCGGCGGCGGCAGTCGAGGAAGATGATCCGCACCCAGTCCGGTGCGGCCACGGGGTCCTGCGTGGTGTTCCGAATGATCGCCCGATACCGCCACACGGCCGCTCCGAGCAAACCCGCCGCCCCGAGCCCCCACGCGATCAACAGGATGGCGGTTACGGACAGGCTTGGCGGCGGCGGTTGCTCCGTGTCCGCCGCCGACGGTTGGGCCGCTTCCACCGGAACAGCCGCCACCTGCGCGGGTTCGTCCGGCGGTGCGAATTCCTCGTCCGGCGGGACGGCCTCGTACGGGACCATGGCGAACGTAAAGTCCCTGAAATCGGCCGCCTTCTCCACCCCGACGGCCGGCGGCGCCGGTTCGGGTTCGGATTCCGGTTCCGGCGCCGCCGGAGGCGTCATCCACGCGTCCAGTTTCGCCAGCGCCACCAGCGGATGATACGGTGTCGCCACCGTCAGCGGCACCAGGGCCTTGACGATCAGCAGCACCCACAGCAGCCGCCGAACGGAGGGCCCCAGCCATCGGCCGGCGATTGTCCGCACAGCCACGACCAGGAACACGCAGAAAAGCAGTTCGACGAGATAGGTTATGAAAGAAGAAAACATCATGATTGCGCTCCTTTCCGTGACGCGGGCGTGCCACGTGTGGCGGGCATCTTGCCCGCGCGTGGCGAGGGCGTCTCGCCCTCGCCGTGCGTTCCATGAACCTGACCGCTGGAAGACGCCAAACCGTCTTCGCCAGACGCGGGCAGGATGCCCGCCACACACGCGGGCGAGACGCCCGCGTCACGGTCCGTGCCGCCTTCGCGTTTCTCCAGCAGTCCCCGCAGCCGCCGGACGTCGGCGTCGTCGAGGCGTTCCTCTTCGAGCAGGTGGGCGATCAGCGAGATCGAGTTTCCGTGGAAGAACCGGTCGATGAACGACTGGCTTTCCAGCCGCAGGCAGTCGCCGCGGCGGACGGCGGGGTCAAACACGTACGTGCCGTGGATTTTCCGCCGCGAGACGACCTTTTTCCGCTGCAACCGCCCGAGGAACGCCCGCACGGTCTTGACGCTCCACGAGGTCGCCCGCCCCAGCCGCTCCAGAATCTCGGCCGCACTGAGCGGTGACTGACTCCAAAGAACTTCCATGATCTCCCACTCGGACGGCGGAATTTTCGTCGGCTTACTCATCGAAGGACTCCTTATGACTTCAATAGAAGACATTTGCTTTCTTTTGTCAAGAAAAAAAATTCTTTTTGCGAGACTGTAGCCACGTTACAGGTGTTTTCATTTTCGCGAAAGGCGAGGTTCTTTTTACCACAAGGCACAGAGGACCACAGAGAAGGACGGCGGGAATGTTCGAATGTTTTTGAAAACTGGCGGAAATTCCCGCCGTCCTTCTCTGTGGTCCTCTGTGCCTTGTGGTAAGAAAAATCCTCATCTCACGAGAAAACGGAAACTCCCTGCAATGTTGCTACAGTTTCAGAAAAATTCATGATTGAACCCGTCCGCTTCTCGCTGTATAGTGCTGTGTTCCGCCCGAGGTGGCTGGGAATGGCGCCTTGACGCGGCACTACCATTACGAGGATGCGCCGACCATGACCGACTACGGCAGCTTTGCCGACGATTTTTTCGTGAATCTGAACCTTCAGACCACGCTCGCCCTGCCCGCGGGGCGCGAGACCGTGCTCCATTTCTTCGAAGCCGTTCAGAAAGAATTCCCCGAAATGACCTCCTTCTTCCAGCGTGAGACCGGCGAGTACACGCTCGAAGGCAATCGCGACAGCGGCAATTACCGTTGGATCGAGCTGTCACCGCACCGGCTGGCGGCAGGGTTTTTCAACCCGCCCAACCCCGCCGAGGCGTACCGGCTGCACTTGTGGCTGCTGGACCGCAGCGTGTACTACCTCGGTGTCAGCGGGCTGGACGTGGAGTGTTTGGACATCATGTTCGGCTGGAACATGGATTTCCGCGGCAACCGAGACGCCATTGTCGGACAGGCGTTGCTGGGCGGCAGTCCGCTGGCGGCGTTAGCCGGCGAGGGCAATGTCAAACTCCTCGAATGCGAACCCAGCCTGGTGATTTCGCTGGACGAGGAATGCTACGTGCAGGCCCGGCTGGGGATGGAAACCCGCTCCAACAGTTTCCAGGTCCGCACGGGGCAGTACGACGAAGACCCGATCAGCGTGTACTTTACGGTGCGCCGCTACCCCCGGCCCGGCCATGTGATCAGGCTGAAGGAACACTTCACGCAACAATGCAAGTCCTGCGAAGACCTCGTCACCCGCGTGGTGATTCCGCAGGTCATCAGCCCGATTTCGCAGGCGATCTCGGCGGCGGAATAACGACGACTACCCTGCCGCCCATTGATCCGCCTGTGCCTGGATGTCATCCATGCCCTCCTGCACGCGGCGGCGGTAGTCTTCGACGGCGTGGCGGTCGAGGTCCGGCGGGATGTCGATGAGGGGGCCCAGGCGGCACAGGGCGGCCGTGCCGGGCTTGGGAATCGCGAACCGGTCCCAGCTCCGCACCCGCCAGCACGAGCGATACGCCACACCGACCGGAACGACGGCCATTCCCGCCCGGCTGGCGAGGTAAATCGCCCCGTCCTGAAGCACCCTCCGGGGGCCTCGAGGTCCGTCGGGCGTGATGGCCAAATGATGTCCCCGCCCATGGCGAAGCATTTCCCGCATGGCGGCCGCCCCGCCCCGCGTGGTCGAACCGCGGATCGTCGTCCCGCGAAGCATCCGCACCATCTGCGCGATCAATTCGCCGTCGCGGTGCTGGCTGACCAGCACGGAAATTTTCCGCGACGCGTGCGTGTGGGCCGGCAGCAGGAGATTCTCGTGCCAGAACAGGTACACCAGCGGCCTGCCGCTGGTCCGCGGGTCCTCCGCGGGCCCGAATTCGAACCGCACGTCGAGCGTGCCCATCCACCCACGAAACACCGCGCTGGCCAGCAGGGCCGTACACCGAATCGCTATGGGATGCGTGATCTTCACGGGAGTATCGTACCAGCAAAACCGGCGACAAGCGACCCGTGACCCGCGACAAGAGAAGGAAAGTTTTGTCGTTTGTAACCATCGTTGCCCACGATGACGATGAATAAGACAAACGTTGCCTTCTCTTGTCACTTGTCACTGGTCGCTTCTCACGTACAATACACGAGGCAATACAGGAAACGCGACGACATGGTAAAGAAAAACGCCGGCGGCGGCACGAACGATAAACAAAAACGCGACGACAAGGGTAAACCCAAAGGGAATGACGGCGCGAAAACCGTCAAGGACGACAAGGCCCCCAAAGGCAACGACGTCAACTCCAAGGGCGGCGACATCGCCAAGGACGGCAAGGGTAAAAAGGGCAAAGGCAAAAAGCCCGAGCGGCCCAAGCCCAAGACGCCCAAGGAGTTCGCCATGGCCTTTGCCCGGTGGTTGTGGCCGGTGGTCGTCATCGTCGTGGTGGTGTTCGCGCTGCGCTCGACGCTGATCGACTGGAACGACGTGCCCAGCGGGTCCATGCAGCCGACCATCGTCGTCGGCGACCGCATCTTCGTCAACAAACTCTCCTATGACCTCAAGGTGCCCTTCTCGCTGTGGCGGATCGCCCGGTGGGACCATCCCAAGCGCGGCGACATCGTGATCTGGCTGCATCCGGTCGAGGGCGACTGGATGGGCAAAACCAGGCTGGTCAAGCGCGTGATCGGACTGCCGGGCGACACGATCGAACTGCGCGACGTCAGCAACGACCCCGCCACGCCGGGCATGTCCAAACTCGTCATTAACGGCAAGGAGATGACCTACACGCCCGCCAAGCCCCCCGCCTCCACGAAAGGGCTGTTCGATCCGGGAATTTCGTATCAATTTTACACCGAGCACCTCGACGGCGTGGAGCACCTGGTGGCGTTTGTTCCGCCCAACACGGGCAGGAAAAATCTCGCCACGGGGCAATTGGAGTTCCCCTTCCAGTCGACCCCGGTTGACCTCAACAAAAAACCGCTGCCGGTGACCGTCAACGGTCAGCCGCTCAAGGACGACTGGGGCAACCTCCGGTTCGCGGGCGTGATGCGGTCGTTCCCGAAATTCAAGGTGCCCGAAGGCACGTACTTCCTCATGGGCGATAACCGCGACCAAAGCCGCGACTGCCGCTATTTCGACAGCATCGGCTATTCGATTCCCGAGCGGAACATCCTGGGCCGTTCCAACCGCGTCGTCTTCTCCCTCGGCGACAACTGGATGCCCCGCGGCAGCCGTTTTTTCCACGCGATGCCATAGCGCGGAGTCTTTCCGTTTTCCCGAACGGCGAGTTTTTTACCACAGAGGCACAGCGCGGGCTGTGCCTCTGTGGTAAAAAACTCAGCCACTCCCAACCGCTTACACTTTGACCACGAACCGCTCGCCCTTTTTGACGTCCAGGCAGAAGGCGGCGAGCAGTTCGGCCGTGCGTTGCAAATCGCGCAGGTCGAGCATTTCGACCGTCGAGTGCATGTAGCGGTTGGGCACCGAGACAATCGCCGACGGCGTGCCGCCGTTCTTGGTGTAGAACGCCATCGCGTCCGTGCCGCCGGTCAGGCTGAACGTCTCGACCTGGACCGCGATTTTCGACTGCCTGGCCACTTTCCGCAGCTTCTGCAAAATGGCGGGATGATTCTCCCTGCCAATCGAAATCGTCGGCCCTTTGCCCATTTTGACTTCGCCGTGCTGTTTGGCGTCGATGCCCGGCGTGTCGGTCGCATGCGTCACGTCGACGGCGATGGCCGCGTGGGGTCCAACGGCGGCCACGTTCATCTGGGCGCCGTTCAGGCCCAACTCCTCCTGCACGCTGCTGGTGGCGAACAGGGCGCATTTGGGCTTTCCCTTGGCCGCCACCAGACGCATCGCCTCGAGCACGACCCACGTGCCGGCCCGGTTGTCGAACGCCCGCGCGACGGCGACGTGCTCGGTGAGCATCTCGAAGTCGTCGACAAACGTGATCGGGTCGCCGACGGCCACCCGTTTGCGGGCGTCGTCGCCGTCCTTGGCGCCGATGTCGATGAACAATTCATGCCACTTGGGCGCCTTGGCCTCCTTTTCGCGGTCCTGCAAGTGAATGGCCGTGTTTCCGACCACGCCGCGCACCACGCCGGCGGCCGTGTGAATGTTCACCCGCTTTCCGCGAACGGTGGACACGTCCACGCCGCCGATCCGCTGGACGTAAATGAACCCGCTGCCGTCGATGTGCTTGATCATCAAGCCGAGTTCGTCGACGTGCCCGTCGAGCATGATTTTCGGATCGCCTCCGGGGTTGAGCACGGCCACGGCGTTTCCGTAGGCGTCGGTGCGAACCTCGTCGGCGAATCCGCGGGCGTATTCGCACCAGAGTTTCTGATTGGCGGCTTCAAACCCGCTGGGCGAAGCCGTCGTAAGCATCTGCCGTAAAAACTCCAACGATTCTTTCCGCATACGTATTCCTTTGTGAAAAAACACTGACTATATGATAATCAAGCAGCCGATCATTACAATAGTAGCAGCGACAAGCGACAAGTGACTAGAGAAGGCGACACCGGTTGAATTCGTCGCTCTCGCTGGAGACGATTGTTTTGAACGACAAGGTGTTCCTGCTCTTGTCACTTGTCACTTGTCGCTGCGTGGTGTGGCTTATGCGACTGGGTGTCCGTAAAAAACTGGTGTTATTTTCCGTGGTGGTGGGCCTGTTGCCGCTGGTGGCGGCGACGGTGACGCTGGCGGTCAGCGCGTATCGCATGCGGGTGAACACGCTGGCGCAGAGCAGCCTGTCGCTGGCGCAGGCGGAGGCGACGGGACGGTCGCTTTCGCTGACCCACGCCATCGAACTGATCCAGATCGCCATGCGCGAGCAGACCACGCTGGCCCAACTGCGGCAGGTCACGCACCGACGCTCCGACGAGGAACTGCGCGAACTGGACGCCGCCCTCCTGCGGGCACGACCCTTGCCCAGCCCGAACGACCCCCGGCTACAGGCCGCCCTCGATAACAGCGCCGCCTCCCTCATGCGGGCCATCACCGAAAGCGACCCGCGATTCGGAAACATCATCCTGGCCGACCGCTTCGGACAACTGGTCGCCGCCGCGGAACGTCCCCGACATTTCGACTTCGCCAACGACCCGTGGTTCGCCGACAGTTTCGCCGAAGGCAAAGGTCTCGTGAACGTCTACCCCGTCGCGCGCGACGAGAAACTCGGCGGGTACGGAATCGCGGTGGCCGTTCCGGTCGGACCGCCGGGGCAGGTCCAGGGCGTCGTCCGGTTCGTCCTCAAACTCGACCGCTGGATGGAACCCATCGCCTCCCTCCAAATCTCCCAGGGCATGGAAGACGCCGGACTCATGCTCGTGGGCGACGACGGCGCCATCCTCTACCGCCGCGACACCACGACCATGCCCCAGACCATGCCGCAATGGGACGACGTCCGCACCGCCGGAACCCTGAACTACCGCATGACCCACGACGAACTACAGGCCTACGCGCCCATCCGGCTGCCGCAGACCTTCGGCGAGTTTTCCCTGAAGGCCCCGACCTGGTGGCTGGTTTTCCACATGCCGCGCGAGCAGATCACCGGACCGCTCTGGACCAGCGTCGCCTACACCATGGGCGCGGGGCTGCTCGTGATCGTCGCCCTTTTCATGACCAGCGTGCTCCTGATCGAACGCCTCCTCACCCGGAGGCTGATCCACCTCCACCACGCCACACAGCGCGTCGCCCAGGGCGACCTCGATCATCGCATCCAGATGCCGCCCCACCGTTTCCTCGGAAACGACGAGCTCGACCAGCTCGCGGCCGGGTTCAACCGCATGATCGACAACGTGCGGCAATCCACGCGGGACCTTCAGTCGGCCAATCAGCTCAAGAGCAACTTCATCATCATCGCCGGGCACGAACTCCGCACGCCGCTGAACTACATTCTCAACACCGCCCGGTTGTACAAAAACGCCAACGACCCCGCCCGGATGCGGCAGGCGTTGGAGACCATCGCCGCCCGCGCCCAGCGGTTCAACGAGATCATCCAGGCCATGTTCAAACTCATGCCCGACGGCCTGCGACACGGGAACATGCACTACGCCGACGTGCGGCTGGACGAACTGCTGGAGGAGATTCGCGCCCACACGGCCCTGCTGGCCGAACCGCGAGGCCAGCGGCTGGTCGTCGACACCCCCCCGCCGCTGCCGACCCTGCGCGCCGACCGCGAAAAACTGCGCGACATCCTCGAAAACCTGCTCACCAACGCGGTGAAATTCACGCCCGACGGAAAAACGATCACGCTGCGGGCCTCCGCCGAACCGCCCGGCAGCGTCACCTTCCGCGTGCAGGACGAAGGGCCCGGCATTGCGCCGGAGGAGTACGAGCACCTGTTCAAACCGTTCTTCACCGGCGGCGATCCGATGGTTCACACCTCCAACAAATACGGCATCGGCCTGGGGCTGCCCATCGTGCGCTACTTCACCGACCTCCACGGCGGCACCGTCGAAGTCGCGTCCAGCCCACTGGGATGCACCGTCAATGTCACGATTCCCGTCACGCCGCCCGACGGCGCCGCGGCGAAATAAAATTCGGATTTCGAATTTCATGCTTCGGATTTCGCGACCTACGCATCGCGCCCGTGGCACTGTTTGTATTTTTTCCCGCTGCCGCAGGGGCAGGGGTCGTTTCGGCCGACTTTGGGTTCCTCGCGGCGGATGGGTTCCAGTTTTTTCGGCGCGGTGCTGGCGGCCGCCTGCTCGGCCAGGTTTTGCGAGAGGTGATCGTACCCCTGCAACTGCTGGTGCACCTGGCTGGACACGTTGTACACGTTCCGCACGCGTTCGCCGGCCCGGATGTGGACTTTGAAAATCATGTCCGTCACCTTGTCGCGAATCACCCGGAACATCTCCTGGAACATCGACGAACCTTCGCTCTTGAACGCCACCCGCGGGTCGCGCTCCGCGTACCCCCGCAGCCCGATGCCCGACCGCAACTGGTCCATCGCCAGCAGGTGGTCCACCCAGGCCGTGTCGAAAATTTGCAGCAGCACGAACCGCTCCAACTCGATCACCTCGCGCCGGATGAACTGCCGCCCGGCCCGCACGAGGGCGTCGAACGCGTTGCCGTCCCGCTCGGCTGTAGACAGGTCCAACTCCGTGTCGAACCGCGTCTTGGCGAACTCGACCGCCTTGCCCGGCTTGGGCTCGTTCCCTACCGCGTCCTTCACCGCCCGCTGGATCGTCTCGTCCCTGGACCACCGCTCGCTCAATTCCTGCAACTGTTTGCCGATCTCCTCGACCTTGCGGTCCTTGAGCGTCTCGGCCGAGAATCCGGCGTCGTACTTGCGGTTGGCCCACTGCGCCAACGCCTCCAGCGCGTACGCGTTGTCCGTGCCCGCGGTGGCGACCGTCCGCTCCAGAATGAACTCCACCGGGCAGTTCACCTCCAGGCGGTGATACATCGTCGCCACGACCTTGCGAAGCGCCGCCCCGGCCGTCTCCGGCGTGGCCAGACCCTCCTCGCCAAGGTCTTCGCTCTTGACTTCGACGCCGAAGTGGTCGGTCGCCCATTTGGCGAGCATCCGCTGCGAGTAGGCGTGATGCAGGTACGGTTCCATGCCCGACAAATCCATCTCGTTGATGCGGGCGGCGGCGGCTTCGCTGAGCGTGGCCTCCACCTCGTCGGGCGTCATGGAGCGCAGTTTCGCCTGCGAAAGATTCACGCCAAACCGCGACATCGCCCACGAGGCCATGCCCTTGACGTCCCACTCCTCGGGCGGCGTCTCCTCGTCCATGTACTCGCCGAGGGTCATGTTGATGACGCTGCCGGCCTCCTCCTTGGCGGTGGTGCGAAGCTGCTCGTCCAGCCTCGGTTCGTCCTCGGGACCCTCGAACTTCAACTGGTCGTCGCGCACGGGCATCTGGAGCGTGTTGCGCGCCCACTCGGCCAACTGCTTGGCCGCGTAGCGACCGCCGAGATACTCCGCCGTCGCGTCGTCGATCACCTTGTCGAGCATCTCGCGGACCATCGTGTCCAGCCCCTGGCCCTTGAGCACCCGCTGCCGCTGCCCGTAAAAGGCGTGGCGCTGATAATCCATCACTTCGTCGTAATCCAGCAGGTTTTTGCGGATTTCGAAGTTACGCTCCTCGACCTTCTTCTGCGCCTTGGCGATGCCGCGCGAGACCATGCCGTGCTCGATCGACTCGCTGCCGACCAGCCCGAGGCGGCCCATCAATTTCAGCGTGGCTTCGCCGGCGAAGATCGACATCAGATCGTCGCGCAGCGACAGGAAGAACCGGCTGGACCCCGGATCGCCCTGCCGCCCCGCGCGGCCTCGGAGCTGGTTGTCGATGCGCCGGGCCTCGTGGCGCTCGGTGCCGACGATGTGCAGTCCGCAAGGCACGACCGCGCAGCACTCGGTCCGGCCTCGACGGGGGAAGTCCGGGTCGAGTTTCGGTTTGAAGCAGTGGGCGCAGTCGGTGGCCGCGTTGTATTGTTGGCAGTGAATGCAGCACTTGTTCGTGCCGGAGGGGAACAATTCCTCGGGTTTTACGCCCAGTTCGGCCAGCTTTTCCGCCGGAGGCACTTTGCAGTGCGGCCAAACCACGGCGGGCGCGAGTTTGATGTCCGTTCCGCGGCCGGCCATGTTCGTCGCGATCGTCACGTTCCCGACCATCTCCGAACTGCCGGACTTCAGCGGATGCTGCTGACCGGCCTTGGCGACGATGTCCGACTCGCGCGCGACGTTCTCCGGGCGGGCGTTGAGCACCTCGTGCTCGATACCGTACCGCCGCGTCAACGCCTGACTCAGCCGCTCGCTCTTTTCCACGCTGGTCGTGCCCACCAGCACCGGCCTGCCGGCGGAACTGTAGTCGTGAATCTCCTCGACGATGGCGTTGAATTTGTCGTCGACGGTCGCGTAAATTTTGTCGTTATGGTCCACGCGATTCACAGGCCGGTGCGTCGGCACCGCGCCGACGTCCAGCTTGTAAATCTTCATGAACTCGTTCGCCTCGGTCATGGCCGTTCCGGTCATGCCCGCCAGCTTTTTGTACATCTTGAAGTAGTTCTGAATCGTCACCGTGGCGATGGTCTGCGTCTCTTCCTTGACCTTGACGCGTTCTTTCGCCTCGACGGCCTGGTGCAGACCGTCGGACCACTGCCGGCCCTCCATCAGTCGGCCGGTGAAGGTGTCGACAATGACGATCTCGCCGTTCTGCACGACGTAATCCACGTCGCGTTCGTACACCACGTGGGCGCGCAGGGCGTTTTCCATCAGGTGAGGCCATTCCATGTTGGACCCCACGTAAAAGCTGCCGACGCCCGCGATTTCCTGCGCGACGGTCACGCCCTCGTGGGTCAGGTGGGCGGCCTTTTTGTCCCGCTCCACCTCGTAGTGCCGCGTGCAGGAATTCTGCTCCGACTCGGCCTGGGTCATCCGCTCCTGCGCCTGGATCAGCCGCTGGCGGATGGTGTCGGAGTTTTCTTTGTTCAGTTCGCCTTCGAGGCTTTTGATTTCGCGTTTGAGGGCCTCGACGCGGTTGTTGGCGTTTTCCCACGCGCGGTTCCGCGCGACCAGTTCCCGCGCGACGGTGTCGGCCTTGCGGAAGCGTTCCGAGTCGCCACGGGCCGGGCCGGAGATGATCAGCGGCGTGCGGGCTTCGTCAATCAGGATCGAGTCCACTTCGTCGATGATGGCGAAGTCCAGGCTGGTCTGCACCTGCTCGTCGGTGGTGCTCTTGGTGTTGTCGCGAAGGTAGTCGAACCCGAACTCGCTGTTCATGCCGTAGATCACGTCGCATTGATAGGCGTTCTTGCGGACGCCCGCGCCGCCGTAGGCGGGCATGGCCGAGGTGATGAACCCGACCGTCACGCCGAGCAGGTCGAAGATCGGCTGGGCGAATTCCGCGTCGCGCTGGACGAGGTAGTCGTTGGTGGTGACGACGTGGGCCTTCATGCCGTCCAGCACGGCCATGTAGATGGCCGGGTAGCAGGCGATGGTTTTTCCCTCGCCGGTGGAGGCCTCGCTGATCCAGCCCTCGTCGAGGATTTGGGCCGCGACGAGTTGGACGTCGAAGTGGCGGTGGTTCCTCGCCCGCCGGCTGGCTTCGCGGACCAGGGCGAACGCCTCGGCCTTGACGTCCTCGCGACGCAGTTTGCCCTCGGCGCGAAGCTGGCGCAGCTCCAGGCTGCGGGCGCGAAGCTGTTCGTCGCTCATCGCCATCACGGTCGGTTCGAGCGGATTGACCTGCTCGAGGACGAACTTCATCCGACTTTTCACGATCCGCTCGTTCCGGCTGCCGCCGAGCAGTTTCAAAAACAATTTACCGATTATGGGAATCATGTCTACAGCGTATAAACCAATTCACCTAAATGCAATCGGAAGCCGATGTCTTTCCGTTTGCGAACACATACATCCCCTCTGTGTTTCTGTGCCCTGCGGTAAAAAAAACGCTCCATTGCACCGTTTCTCCCCCGCACGGATAATCTCGTCATGACAAATTCACTGACCCGTCGTGAGCGTGTTCGACTTGCCCTGGCGCACCGGGAGACCGATCGTGTGCCGTTGTCGATGATCGGTTCGGCCATCAATCCGCCGGCGGCTGAGGCGTTGGACGCGTATTTACGGGAGCGGCGAGGGGTGTCGGCGGCGGTGTTTCTGGAGGACGCCCTGGATTTGCAGGCCGTCGCGCCGCGGTACGTCGGACCCGCGCTGGCGGACGGGATGGATTTCTGGTCCGTGCGGCGGAGGCCCGTCAGTTACGGGCCGGCGTGTTACGACGAAATCGACCACTACCCGCTCGCCGCCGCCCGGACCGTCGACGACGTGCACCGCCACCCCTGGCCGACGGCGGACTGGTTCGACTACGAGTCCATGCGGCCTCGGATCGACGAACTCACGCGGCGCGGGTGCGGCATCTGGGCGTACGGATGGGGAAACATTTTCGAGTCCGCCTGGTACATGCGCGGATTCGAGCGGATGTTCATGGATGTTGTGTTACAGCCGGACCTGGCGGCGGCGATTTTATCGCACGTGACGGATTTTTACGTGGAGCACTACCGCCGCCTGCTGCGGGCGGGCCGCGGGAACATCGACATCGCGATGACGGCGGACGATCTGGGTTCGCAGACGGGCCCGCTGATGTCGCCGGCGATGTGGCGGGAGCAGCTCATGCCGCATCACGTCCGGCTGAACGGGGCCATTCGGGAATTCGGTGTGAACATCGCGTACCACTGCGACGGCGCGATCATGGAGCTGGTCGGCGGATTGATCGAGATGGGCATCGACATTCTGGAGGCGTTGCAATTCGATGCCGCCGGCATGGACCCAGCCGAGTTGAAGCGGGCCCACGGCGAGCGTCTCTGTTTCGCCGGCGGCGTAAGCGTGCAGCACACGCTGCCGTTCGGCACGGTTGAGGATGTCCGCCGCGAGACGCGCATGCTGATCGACACGCTCGGCGCCGGTGGCGGCTACATTTGCGGCCCCGCCCACGCGATCCAGGCAGGGACGCCGCCGGAGAACGTCGTGGCGATGTTCGATGAAGCGCTCCGCGTCTGGTGATGCACAATCCGATGACACTGCAACGCGGCTACCGTCTCAATCCGATTTCGGATTTTCTCAAAACCGCGACGCGCTGCTGGTGGACAGTTCCCTGGCGTAGTTGATGAACCAGGCCCGGTTGTCCTGCGGTTGTTCGTAGGCGGCGGCGCTGCCGTCGGACCATCCGACCGACTCGGCGACATAGTGGTTGGCGATGCCCCCGCCGCTGCTCATCGGGAACACCACGCGGTTACGCAGGCCGCGGCTTGGGGCGTGGGGGGCGAGGTAGTTTTCGTACTCGGGCACGGATAAGGTGCCCCGATCCGTGAACATCGGACAGTGGAAGAGCGGTTTGGCCTTGGAGTGCTTGGCCATGCGGGGGTAGTACGTCCCGGAACGGGCGCCCCAGCCGAGGGAACTTTCGAAGTCCTTGTCGGTGCATGGACCGTCTCCGGCGATCTGCCCGCCCACGTAGATGTTGAGGTTGGGATCGTCGGCGCTGGAGGGGCCCCGATAAATGTACGTCGGGTATTTTTGGATCTCCGCGGCCGTGACGCTTCCGCCGCCGCCGGAATTGCCGGGCGTCACCAGCCACCCCGGCGGGGGCGAAAACGCGCACCCCATCGCCTGCGCGTTTCCGGCGTAGCGAAGCGTCAAAAAATACTCCGTCCAGTAGTGCGCGTAGCCGCGGGCGCCGCTTTCCCACCAGTAGTGCGGGTGTTGGCCCCCGTCGTACGTTTTCGTCCAGTCGCTGCTGAGCGTCTCGGGGTGCTCGATGCCCATTTGCCAATTGAAGGGAAATTCACCGTAGTCGCCGATGTACACCTGCGTCGACAACGCCAGGTTATGCAGATTCGACAGGCAGGCGGTCCGTTTGGCCAATTCCTTGGCCTTGCTCAGGGCGGGCATGAGAATGCTCACCAGCAGGGCGATGATGGCGATCACCACCAGCAACTCAATCAACGTAAACGCAAGATGTCTGCGATGCGCCATGCCGTCTCCTTCGATCCCTATTCTTCCGTGAACCGGCGACCCGCGTCGTCACTCCAGTCCCATCGCCCGCAAATTCCGGTAGCTGATCGTCAGGGCGTCGAACGGGTCTCCACCGTAGCAGTCGTCTTGTTCGACCAGGGCCCATTCGACGTTGGCGGAGCGGGCGGCGGCGAGAATGGCCGGCCAATTCAGGTTGCCTTCGCCGACCGGCGCGAATCGCGGCTGCCATTGTCCGGGAACGACGGCGTAGTCTTTGAGGTGCAGCATGGGCTGGCGGTTGGGCAGTTTGGCGACCCATTCCTGCGGGGTTCCTCCGCCGGCCTGCACCCAGTAGGTGTCGATCTCGGCCTTGAGCTGCGCGGGGTCGGAATACTCGTAGAGCAGGTCGAGCATGAGCCGGCCGCCGAATTTGATGAACTCGATGCTGTGGTTGTGGAAGGAGAAGTCGAGTCCCTCGGCCAGCAGTTTCGGCGCGACGACGGCGAGTTCGTCGAGAAACCGTTTCAGGCCGTCGGGGGTGTAATATTCCTGCGGCAGCGCGCCGATGGCGGAGTGTTTCGTGCCCCAGGCCTTGTGCGTGGCGATGACCGCGTCGGTCTCCTTCAGAAAGCGGTCCCACCCCATGTGCGTTCCGGCGACCGTGAGGCCTTCGTCCTGAAGGACCTTGGCCAACTCCATCGGGTCCACCGGCCCGATGCCGGAAACCTGAACGGCGGTGTAGCCGATCTGCCGCACCTTTTTCAAGGTTTGCACGATGTCCGGCATCGTTTTGCAAAATTCACGCAACGTGAACAACTGAGCGCCCAATCGCATACGATTCACCTGATTCCTTTCTTCATGTGGCGCGGGCGTCTCGCCCGCGTGGTGTGTTCCATTGGCCTGGACGTACGATAACGTCAAATCTGTTTCGTCGCCCGACGCGGGCGAGACGCCCGCGCCACGGGCCGTCTCCGCGTCATCTTCGGCCGCCTCGCCGCCGTTGCGGAGTTCGGTCAGTCGGGCGCTGGCGCGGTAGCCCAGCAGCGCCCCGGCCAGACCGAACGTCGCCCAGTCCAGCGGCATGACCATGGCGTAGGGTTTGACGTTGGCCCATCCCTGGGACGTGGGGGGATAGATGGTTCGTCCGTCGAGGGCATAGACAATGGTGGCCACGATCGGCGGAAGGAGCATCGCCACCAGGGCGAACGGTCCGGGCGCGACCTGATTGGCCGCCAGCATGGCCAGGAAAAAACTCACGCTCACCGCGAAGACCACCTGCCCGCGGTCGTCGGCCTGCTGAAGCAGGAACAGCAACGCCACCGCCACGATCACGGCCAGGAACAGGCACATGATCCCGCGCTGCCACAGTTCACCATGCGTAGCACGGGCGTCCCGCCCGTGAGACGCATGGGCGTCTCGCCCATGCTGATCGTGCCGCGGTGCGAACGCTTCGCCAACGGATTGCGTTTGCATGGGCGAGACGCCCATGCGACTCACGGGCGGGACGCCCGTGCTACGCAGCCAGCCGACCACGGCCCGCAGCAGCACGACGCACAGGCCGGCGGCCAGCATCGCGCCGGCGAGCATCCACGTTTCCATCGTCAGGCGGGAAAAGAGCGTCGAGACGCCCAGCGTGTCGTATTGAAGCAGCACGTGAAACGGTTCGCTGCGAAGGGCGACGCCCCCCGTGCCGGCGGCGACGGCGAACAGCGCCATCTCCACCCGGGCCGACCCCAGCAGCAGCCCGCACGCGACCGCCAGCGCCAACACGGCCAGCCCGAGGACCCGCCACTGGTCCGGACCCGCCTGAAGCACCAGCGACAGCGGCATGCCCGGGTCGAACGGCCTGACCGCCGGCCAGACCAGATGATACATCGCCACCATGCCCGCCAACGTCACCAACGGCGTCTGGACCTTGCCCAGCCACCGCCAGTTCGATTCACGAATTGTGAGGTCACGTTGGTTCAATCGTCACTACGCACTGACTTCACCACGACAATCAGGCCATCACTACGCGGACTTCGGCCGGCGGCGTTTTGCGGGTTTGGCCGTTGTCTTGGCCGCTGCCTTAGCCTCTTCCTGCTGGCGCATGATCGAAGCCCAAATCTCGTCAGAGTCCAGTTTGTCGAGCCACAGATGGCGGTCTCGTGTATAGTCACCTTTACCACGACGGTACTGGTTCAAAAACCGTGCCATTCCGGCGGGGCCCAGTTCACGCACCAACGCACGAAGGCCGCGTTCATTCAACTCACACAGGGGAATCTCAGATATCTTCATGACGATCGTCTCCTCAGCCAGTCTATGGGATTCATTACGACAACATCCAGTGTTCCGATGCCTGCGCGAGCGGCTTTTTTGATAAATTTATCATCGGTGGTCAACAAGGCTTCACAGCGTCCTTTTTCCGCGGCCACCAGATGTATTGCGTCGTAAGCCCCCACGCCCGCTCGTTCAAGTTTCTCCACTTTTCTCTGATCGCTCGACTCAAAGCCAACCATAACATCCACATGCTCCAGCATCGACTCAGCCCACTGTCTGGCTTTGGGATCGGGATTCCGACGACACTCATTCGCCAAGGCAGGGCTGCTCACCCATGTGACATGGCCTGTCTGAATAAGCTCCATAATTACCATGACGGCCTCCGCCTCGAAACGGATACGGCCCTGGTCTTTTTCGTCGAGCAGTCTTCCCAGACAACAATTATCCAGATAAATTCTCGCCATGTCCGATCCGGTTTCTTCAGCCTCTCGACAACGCCGCTCGACGCGCGTTACAATCAACACGCCGTACGCATGACTCTATTTCCGCATCCTACAACGTAAAGGACTTACACGCAATGAGCAACACGGTTATCGAACGCATCACGCAAAAGGCCGCCCAGGCCGACAAGCACATCCTCCTGCCCGAAGCCCATGACCTCCGCGTACTCCAAGCCGCCCGGCAGATCACCGACAAACGCTACGCGCGAATCACCGTGCTGGGCGACGAATCCGCCGTCCGCAACCTCGCCGCCGACAACGGAATCGACCTGGCCGGTGTGACGATTCTCAACCATCTCACCGACCCCCGCCGCGGCGAACTCGTGCAGCGGCTGTACGAAAAACGAAAAACCAAAGGCATGACGCAGGCCGACGCGGACAACATGCTCACCGACGTCGTCTACTACGGCGGCCAGATGGTCGGCGCGGACCATGCCGACGGCATGGTCGTCGGCAGCATCTGCCCGACGGCCGACACCGTTCGCAGCGCCCTGTTCGGCGTGGGCACGACCCCGGGCATCAAAACCGTCTCGGCGTGCAGCATCATGAACACGATCATTCCCGAGGTGGGCGTGGACGGCAGCGTGATTTTCGCCGACACCGGCGTGCTGCCCGAACCGACCGTCGAGCAGTTGGCCGACATCGCCATCGCCGCCGCCGCCGCCTGCCAGGCCCTGCTGGGCGTCGAACCCTGTGTGGCCATGCTGTCGTTCTCCACCAAAGGTTCCGCCTACAGCCCGGCCGTACAAAAAGTCATCGACGCCACGAAACTCGCCCAGCAACGCCGACCCGACCTGAAAATCGACGGCGAACTCCAACTCGATGCCGCCATCATCCCCGACATCGGCACGCGAAAGGCCAAGGGTTCGCCCGTCGCCGGAAAGGCCAACACACTGGTCTTCCCCGACCTCTCCTGCGGAAACATCGCGTACAAACTGGTCGAACGCCTGGGCCGGGCCACCGCCCTGGGCCCGCTGCTGATGGGCTGTGCCAAACCCATCAACGACCTCTCCCGCGGATGCAGCGTCGAGGACATCGTGCTCATCACCGCGATCACGGCCGTGTCATGAAGAAGCCACATAGCCACGTAGCCACATAGGCGCAGAGGGTATTGGAATGCGAAAGACGTTTCGCTATGGCTCGGCCTGTTTGCGTTGTAGGACGTTCCATATGGAAGATTGAACATGATACCATTGATCGAAACCGCTCAAATAGCCGACCGTCGCGAACTGCTGGACATGCTCGCAACGGCGTTTCGGGATGACAATCCGTCACATGCGGAGTTTGATTTTCTGTATCCCGACCTGTTCGCCGACGAGGCGATGGCGTGTCATCGGATCATCCGGCAGGACGGGCGGATCGTGGCGTGTGTGGGGTGTTACCCGCAGACGTTGCGGCTGGGGCCTGTGACGGTCGAAATGTTCGGCATCGGGCAGGTATCGTGCCTGAAGGCGTACCGCGAGCGGGGGTTCATGACGGCCCTGATGACCGACGCCGTGGCCCGGATGGAGGCGGCGTCGGCCCCGATGTCCTGGCTGGGCGGCCGACGCGACCGCTACGCCCACTTCGGCTACGAAGTCGCCGGCACCGCCTGCCGATGCAGGCTCAGTCGAAAGACGCTCGCCGGTGGCGAGGGCGCCCAACGTGGCGCGGGCGTCTCGCCCGCGTTGTGCGATCCATTGACCAGGTCGCTATGGGACGTCAAACCGTCTTCGCCGCTTCGCACGGGCAGGATCGCGGGCGAGACGCCCACGTCACGTTACGACTTCGCCCCGCACACGCCGGCCGACATTTCCGACACCCTCTGGTCGCTGTACACGTCGAACGCCGTGCGGTGCGTGTATCCGCAGGACGAATGGCTGCGGAAGCTTGCGCGGGGCGGTCCACAGACGATCTGGACAGCTTCGCTGCCGCACGCAACCGCCCCGGCGGCGTTCGCCGTGACGGCGCAGGGGTCGGACTACATCCTCGAATACGGCGGCGAGTTCAACGCCCTGCACGCGCTGCTGACCATGCTCGCCGAATGCAACGGCCGCGGTGGGGTCTCGCTGACTTGCTGCCCCGGCGCGACGGAGTTCGCGGACTTCTTCTGGACGCACGCCGAGTGGGTCTCGCCCGAACTGCTCAACCTCCGTGTCCACCACCTGGCCGGGCTGTTGAACGCCTATCGCCCTCTCTGGGCCCCCCACGTCCCCGACGGCGAATCCGCCACCCTGGTCATGCACCGCAACCACCAAGCCGAGACCACGGAACAACGCTTCACCATCAGCCAAGGCCCGGCGCAGCCGGGCGAAGAACTGCACCTGGACGACCTCCAGATGGTCCGCCTCCTCTTCGGCCCCTGGCCGCCGTCGATGACCACAACCCTCCCGCCGCACCTGCGATGGCTGGGCCAGATTTTCCCCTTGCCGTTCGGCGTGCCCGCGCCGTCGCATGTGTAGCGGAGGCGCCACATGAAAACGACGTTAGTACATCAAGTTGATCACCGTCGAGCGGATGCGTTCCGTGATCGAGATCGCCGAGCGTGTCGGCAAACCCGTTGACGTTGCAAAAGGCGACCTGAAGAAACTGCGTGATGAGGGGTACTTCACTGCCGCTGGACTGGACGCGACGGTAGACGGAATTCTACGGTCGGAGTGACTCGTTCCGGATTTCGTGCTTCGGACTTCGGATTTTCTTCATTCGCCAGCCTCTTGTTTTTTCCGTTCGTTCGTGTTATTTTCCCTCCAATTTGCAATGGACCTTACAAACAGGGCTTGTCGTGTGCGCGGCCCCCGGCAACAGGAAAACGCCAGCAAAACCAAACGAGGAATCTTATGCCCCGCAGGGATGATATTCATACGGTGTTGATTATTGGGTCGGGTCCGATTGTGATTGGGCAGGGGTGTGAGTTCGATTATTCGGGGACGCAGGCGTGCAAGGCGTTGC
>Ga0123353_10001863_pt1 | contig 25955 bp, 18 predicted proteins | sample TergutLab28metaG_3_FD_92763 | JGI IMG/M metagenome (GOLD analysis project Ga0123353, IMG submission 92763) | Labiotermes labralis P3 segment gut microbial communities from Petit-Saut dam, French Guiana - Lab288 P3 | ecosystem: Host-associated > Arthropoda: Insects > Digestive system > Gut ...
ATGGAACGCAACTTTTCTGCTCTTTAAAGTGAAAGAAATTTAAATGAAACCTGAAGATAATCATGTAATTTGCAGTAGTTAAAACATCTGCAGTGTGTTAAGGTTTACTGTAGTAAGTGCGACGTTACCATTAATGGTACAAATGCTGGATGACTATTGGCCCTCGCTTGTACTTGGGTTGTTATGGAAAATCTACCCGTTTGAGTTTCTTTACTTGCCTTGATGACTGTACAGCGTAGTATGGTGAAAGTTTAAACCATTCGCCAATATTGTAGCTTGTATAAAACTTTTGTAAGGAATTTGCATGATTAATTCTAATTTGATTTAATTGTACCCCGTCAATTTTAACTTAAATGCTACGTTAAATAATGTATCAATCTGCAAATGTTAACCGGCTGTAGAATGTACGTCACCGATCTACATTAAATTACGGCTGAATAATAAACATTTACTCTTAACTGGTTACGATTTCCCTGTAAATGACGAATATAAATGGGCTGCCATTATCTGCTGTTTGAAATGTGATCAGTAGGTGAAGAGCTGATATTTGTTACGTGGTGATATGTAATCCACATTGAACTTCTCTGAACAGGGTCTCGTTAGCAACTGGATATTATTAAATTTGTCAATTTGCAATTTTAATCCATTCTCTTGAGCATTGATAATCGTGTTATGTATTTAAATCTATCCGGATTTTGTCATACAACGAAATGCGTGATAGCCAGTCATCCAGCTGACAGTTAAGCCAGTAACCTCAACGAGATTATACGTAATAATGGAGGTAAGAGGGGGTGAGGGTTTATCATTATGTATCACTGCTGCAGTCACCTGTTACTGAAATTACATGTAGCCCAAATCACTGGAATACTTTGGTAATGTGGCGCATTATAAATGCAATACAAATGCTGCCTTGCCTAGAATAGCATAAATAGATAACTTTTTTCTTAAAATCGTCGTTGAGAATGTTCTAATCTCTATTTGTAACAGAATATTTAAGAAACCTCATATGAAGATAGTTATTTTTTAATTATTATTGATAGTAGTGTGCTGACGCCAGTGGCCGCGAGTCTAAGGCGTGGGTCTACGGTGGCTCGCTTGCTGGGATTGCGGGTTCGAATCCCACCGGGGACATAGATGTTGGTCTCTTGTGAGTGTTGTGCGTTGTAAGATAGAGGTCTCTGCGACGGACTGATCACTCGTCCAGAGGAGTCGTATCGAGTGTGGTGTGTCTGAGTATGATCGTGGAGCCTTGATAATGAGGAGGCCCTGGCCCACTGGGGAATGTTGCGCCATTGAAAAAATATATAGTAGCGTAATATGTTGGGCGGGGGGGGGGGTTGGATGAGTGGGAGTTTCTTAGTGTTACTTTATTAATGTCCTAGAATGTAATGAAGAGTTTAGCTGACATTATTATATAGTGATTTAATTCTGGTGTACCTCCTTACTGACGTCATTGTTATGTATGAACAGTGACAAATCGTGCTCTTAGAGATTGTGTTGTTCAGCACGTATTTTGCAAAAGCATGTTTTCCTGTACGTTACTGGCTATATTTCTTGACTCAGATTATATTTTTCTAGGTTATTGCACCCTGCGTCATTGCCCTCCGTCGCTGACGTTTTGGAGAGATCTGCCATCTCCATTTTCAGAGACGAAGTGATGTTTCTACTTCTGCTCTGAAGACTGAGGCAGCAGATTGCTAATCACGTCCAGGAAAACCTTTGTCATTCCCGTAGAACTTAGTGCCACCTATAGTTCGCTTTACGTAGACTTATTTTACCCCCCCCACCCCTAATTGCGGGAACATTGTATTTAAATTTTGAGAAATTTCGTATGAAACTTGTAATTGATTGATGTGAACCCAAATTAAATTTGCTCGACAAATTTAATTTGTGTTGCAAATAATAAATTTCATAATAACAATATTAGTTTCGAGGAAGAAACATGCGGCCTGAAGGCCAGATTCTGCTTCCAGATTGTAAGTAAACAGGCTTTATTGAAATAAAGTTCAACTCGCGATGTGAAAGTGCCGGTAGGTCTCATTCAAGTTTGTAGGTTAAAACCCTTCATGGATTCATTTCTTATTCCAAAATTTCTTTGATACAACAACAACAACAACACGACAACAACAACAACACGACAACAACAACAACACGACAACAACAACAAAAGAATAACAACAGTAACAACAAAAGAACAACGACGACAACAAACGAACAACAACACAACAACAACAACAACAACAACAACAACTGTTCCGGACTGTGGACACGCATAGTCTTTTATCGCTGCAGAAGGTGTGAGAATAATTTCTGTCCCTGAAATGGAGAGGGACTTGTAGTGAATTGTGTGTGCTGGAGCTGGAGAGGGACTTGCGGTGAATTGTGTGTGCTGGAGCTGGAGAGAGCGGGGAGATTTAGCTGTGACGCAATAGACTCGTGCCCCGGTTCGAACCTCGGCTGGCTTTCAAGCCAATTTGACAGGCACTCGGTACGTTCAAGCTCCGAATTTTTCAGTTCAGGTACATGCACCTCAATTTCGTGTCCCACATTTCATATTTCTGAACCGTTCGGTATCGTTTATGACCGTCTGTCACAAATTTGAATCTACAGGGACAAAACGTCAGTAAAAGGGTAATATTAGTTTCTTGGAGAGATTTTATTATATTTTGTATGTTTGAAAGATTTGTAACTAAATAATTGTGTTTGTTTTCCCCAACAGTGACGTCGGAAGAGCAAGTGATGTCAGGCAAGTGCTTACTGTTTGTCTATTGTTGTCAGTGTCAGGGTGGTGGCAATGATAGTTTATTTCGCAGACTTGCTTATTCAGGTGCACAGAGCATCTTGTATTCCAGCGTTCTAGTGGAATCTAGAAATTAATTGAATAATATTTCACTTATCAGATTATAATGCACCTTTGCCTTTTCCCTCTACGTTTTGAAAATCGAGTTACATTACATTATTTATTTTACAAAAATGCATAACAGAATTAAGAGTTCCTAAACACGACTGCTGTGGTCGCGCCGATTGAGGTGTTTACTGTCTTCTACCACGAAGACACCGGAACCTGGAATTCGAATCCTACTCGATAAATGGACAGATCTGTATGCGTATAGGTCGTGTATGTTTTCTTTATGTTGTCCTCTGTAGGCGGAGACATTGTGATGGGCCTATCCTTCGTCCACAAAGCTTCTAATTCAAGCAGCTCTGCATGGTGCACCAAAATAGTGCTCCATGCACAATGCAACCAGTCGTGTGGTATGCAGCTGATGGTGAATGTATAGAGTGCAGCTAATTGCGTGTTATCCTGTCAATATTATGTTTCTTGTATCGCACAACAGCAGCGTAAGGGAAGTTCATTTTAAGGTTCGATCGAGGAACCTCGCGGATACCTTCGGCGAGAATAATCTGATCGCCATTCGGATGAGCGTCAGGAAGTATTTTTGTCTGCCCGTATATTTTACGCACCCATATACCTTACATTTTGTAACCTGTATATTTTAATGCTCATGAAGCATGTCCGTTTATAATTTTTTAATGTGCGTCATTCCTAACTTCGCAAACGGTGCATATTTCTCAGGGAATAAACGTGGGAAAGGTGAGATGGGTAGAGCACGTAGCACGAAATGGGGAGAATAGAAATGCATACAAAATTTCAGCCCTGGAAACTGAAAGGGACAGGCCATTTAGGAGACTTAGGCGTAGATGGAATTTAACATTTAAGGGCATGTTTTACAGATAGGTTGGGAGCGTGAGGGCTGGTTTCGTATGGATGAGCGTGATGTCCAGAGAGGGGCTGGTAGGAACTCGATAATGAAATATTTGGCTTGACACAAGGCCGGGGGGGGGGATTTCTTGACCAGTGAAGTGACTGTCGACCTTACGAGAATGACTGTCACCTGAGATTAATTAAATAGTAATATTTTTAACATTTTGAGCTCTTTCCTTTCTTTTTAAGGTCAGCAATCCAAACTAACCATCCGGTGTCTGGCAACACATATATTTGTTTCGCTCACGACATGTAACATCAATGCAATTCGAAGAATGTGTTTGTAACATCACTCCCTACAGAGGATTACACTGGATTATAGTAACTTCCAGTTCGAATTTAACTGAAAGTATTTGTTATTGTGCATTTGCTCTGTCCACCTGAAAGGTAATAACATCGCTTTTCCCTAACATGTTCTCTGTTTGGTGTCGGTGTGCTGGCATGTTATGTGTAGTTCTGTGTGCAGGATACACAGGGGACCCATATTTGAGATAAACAGGTTCGCTAAAATAGCACGCATGGGGTACAACTCCCCGAATTATTTTACTGTATATGAAACATTCTTCCCTATATTAACACTGACGCTATTCATCGACAGCCTCACTGCCACCAACCTTTCAGCAACAGTGTGCAGTTTCACCAATATAGCCGTATGTATAGACAAAATCTCATAAAGAAACATTTTTCGTTTGCTGACATGTTTCTGTTTTTGCCTTCCGGAAATAAATCACTCTAGCGTATGCGAGGTCTACTGATTTTTCTCATCTTCTGCCATCCAACGCCGACCTCACAGTAACATTCCTCCTTCGGTCCAACGTTTAAAATGTCCGACACTGCTTCTTATTCTTATTCTTCTTCGTCTTCTTTGCATAACAACGACATACTATCATACACCGTCATTGCAGACCATTCTCTACAATCTGTGGTCTTCAGAAATATCTGCTGTAGCAAGAGTGAAATTTAATTTGCTTAAACAAAAGTCCATTTTCTAAATTTGCTATAGGCCAGTTGTGATAAAACATGTACAAAGTGGGTACTATTTTAAATTTACAAAACCAAACATCAGATAATATCATAGTGTGATATTTTTACTGTGGGGCACGATGAATAATTCTTTCTTCCTTATAAACCCTGCAAACGTGATATTGTGAGTAGCTTTAATGAAAACTTTAAGAGAGCATCTTTCTTCTTCTTCTTCTTCTTCTTCTTCTTCTTCAGGCGCTGAACCTCCTTTAATTGAAGGTTTTGGCCTTCTGAGCGACATCCTTCCACTTTGCTCTATCCTGGACACAGGTTAACCAATTTTTTATCTTCATTTGACCAAAGTCCTGTATGATGTTGACCTCCCATCTATATTTGGGTCTTCCTCTTGGTCTCGTGGTTAAGGGATTCCATTTAAATATCTTCTTAGTTGCCCTGGCTTCAGGCATTCTTTGTAAATGGCCGAACCAGCTTAGTCTCTGGGCTTTGATGAAGTTGACTATATTTTCGTGCTTTATCAGTTTGTCCAATTGTCCATTGTTTTTAATCCTCCACATTTGATTTTCTTTCGTAGGCCCAAATATTCATCTTAAGATTTTCCTCTCAAAAACTAGCAGTTTCTGAATTATATTTTCTTTCAGCACCCATGTAGAGAGCGGTTTTACACTTTAATTTTCTGTTTAACTTCATTGTACTGAATACTGCAGTATACCTTCAGTCTTCAATGTGTAATATGTTCGTAGGCAGGCCTACTTACAATTATAATATTCAAAGTTCAAAGGAGCTGAAAACCTACAAATAATCTCACACATAACATACATATATGATTATTTGCCCTTCAGCATATTTACCGGCAGACGTGAAACAATTTAATTCATAATTGGACGTTTTTACCTTTAACGAACGCTATCTGAACGGGCCGTGCATATTGACCAGAGAATTGAAATCGTGTTCATCTCCTCAGACCTGGCTATTATTGGCTACTCTATTATGGACAGCAATCTGTCACAGGCAGAGGAAGCGACGACAATCTGTAATTCAGTTTTAATGCACTGCACATTAACATCGTCAGTGCTTCCTATTAAAACACCAATTTTCCAAAATTGCTTCTGGTTTCTGCATCAGTCGGATGAGGGTATTTAATCTGAGGGGCCTGATGGAATGAGATGACATTCACTTGACCAGCACTGCACCGACAGACCCGTCAGATTAGGCGCACAATTTGCCTCAAAACAGAAACAGAATCCGCTTCCGAGGCGTTGCTCTTATGCTGAAATAAGGAATTTGGAAAGTGTTCAAGTTAGTGTTACTACTAACTGTGATGCATCCTCATCGAAAACTTCGAGAAAATAACCAGTTTAAAATCGGACAATGTTCAAATCATCTGAGATGTAACGCTGTATCGACTGGTAAATAGTTGCAGCGGCGAGGCGGCATGAATCTTCGTCAACACCGCGGAGAGTGCCTAGGATCTATCAGTTTCTAATTCTGCTTAGACCAAATCCTGGTTTTACCCAGTCTCTCGTATAGACCTATTCATAAAATTGCATTTATTACTGTGTGTGTGGAGGGGAGGCGGTCCAGCAGTCGGTGGTATGACCACTGGCCTTTATTTAGGGCCGAGGCTAAATGTTTGTGAAGATTTACTTCCATACTTCTTTGTTTCGTAGCACTTGGACACAAACGACAACATGACGTATTTGCTTCTTCAGCAAACACAGTGAAGTCTAATACACATACAAATGTAAGTTTCCTCCCAGTTCCTCCTAGCGTCTCTGATGTTGCCCATTAATACAGCGCGTTTAAACATGTAACACTCTTTAACCCTTTGAAGAGTGAGAGCAATGTGACTTAAAGATTCAGCTCGTACCGCGCAGTAAACACTTTCCGACTCAAGTATAAGGCCAGACAGTTAATGTTGTACAAGGAAGTGATAGCTGTTCTGAGATCAATACAAATGGCATAAATACACCCTGGGCAGAATGTAAATTTTTTCAGTGATAAACCTGGTGGTACATAATGGTTTAAACGGTCAGAAGCATGAATATTTTTACTTCATACTTTTCCTGCGCAGAAGCTGTGAATTTTAAAAGAAGTATGCAAATACTGGTGTAGAGTTTCCGGGTGTGGTACGAATCCGCATTTCGTTTATTTTAGTTAAGTGAATACAACGTAATTTTATTTCATCCGAATGTTTTTCGTTCTGCGAAGTGTTGTCTGTAAATAAATAATAGAAGGAACTACATCCCCGGTCGGACGTCAGGTACTTATGCTTGTACAAGTCAACCGGCGGCAACTTTAAATGTATGTTGCAGTCACTTTACAATGTTCTGTATCAATATCCTAATCAAAACATGAGACCTTGTTGGCGAAATATGTTAAAAGGTCACAAGTAAATAACTTGTAAATAACAGATTCGTATGCAGCAGGACGTCACGTAGGTGAACAAGCTGGTCTGCTTTCTTCCCTGGCGTGTCTGGTTCAGCCACATATGTGACTAGCACTTTTTAAGCAGTCTGCAGTTCATTCCTTGCAGATCCTGAAGAGATTCATGTCTGTGTGTGTGTGTGTGTGTGTGTGTGTATCAGCCATGATCCATGGCATTGTTAACAGATCATTTAGATTTTTATCTAATCAGATTTTCTGAAAAGATTATTGGATGGTGATGGTGGTGGTGGTAGTGGTGGTGGTGGTGGTGGCAGCGGCAGTGATAATTGTGTTGATATTAGTGGCAAAGCCAAAGATGATTGTGTGGGTGGTGTTTGTCAGAAGAATTGTAATGTGTGTACTGGTGATTAAGAAGTGATTTTCTTTGTCAGCCACTACTCTTATGGTGACAAGCACCAAAGTTATAATGATTTTAATGATGATGACAACCATAATAATAATTTCAGTGGTGACTGTGATCATGTCCATCTTCTTGCTGTGTATTTAGAAGGTTCTTCATTTATGTACCTGGATCTCTGTTTTGCCACTTCTTCTAAGCATCTCATCGCCTCCTTTTCTAAATGCCATTGTATAATTTTAATGTAAAAGTATGTCAGTAATGCATTTACTTACACAATCATCAGGAATAAACATTATCTTCTTAAAACAAATCCTCGTATTGAAACCTCCTGTCGAAATTGACACATTTAATATTGCTCATGTAATAAGTCGTCTGGTCATTGTAATGTTTACATGTTTCCACAGGTGGTGATGTCTGGGTTTTGGTGATCAAGGATGCTAAGCCCAGTGACTCTGGTATATATGTGTGTGAAGTGAACAGCAATCCAATACTGAGGTCCTTCCATAAACTCAGTGGTAAGTACATGATGCAGAAAGCAATAATAGTACTTCTTACCACTGACAATACTGTCTTCTAGGATGTGACAACACGATACGGAGGTAGCTGTATACTGAATTACTTGGCTTCACATTCCAGAAGATAGTAATTTTCGTAGTCATTGGCATGAAAACCACAAATCTCACATGCAAACCGGCTGTTTGGACTGTCAAGGAATGGTAGGGGATTTTTTTCATGACCATCGGTGTTTTACACTGAAGCTGGTCAGAGCAGAAGAGTTCAGCAGCAAGGTGATATATCTCATTTGTAGAATTAAATTGGTTAAATGTCATGCTGCATGACCTGCTGACAATACAAATCAATGTCTTAAGTTACGCACTGCCTGCTTACTGTGCACATGAATCTCACTACGATGTTTCAACCAAATCCTTGTCACTAATTTTTTTATTCTGTTGTGTTAGTGTTGTCAAGAGCACTGCTGCCACCAGATAACATGACTGATCCTATGCTGTATGACAGCCAGAAGGGGCCATTGGGACGCAACCATAACTACACTGATTGCTGTATAAGTAACAATGTATCATCTTCATGTTTTGGCTTCTGCAACATCCAAAGTATTCTGGAGGGCAATACTGGGCAGGACCCTGAGAACTGTGAGAAGGACTTCCCGGCAATTGTAAAGTGCATGGCAGGTGAGAGTGTGCACAGTTACTCCTGATGTTGATTGACAGGAACAGGATGTGTGAATAAGGTTTAGGTGCCCAAGGAAACCGTTGCCCCCATCATTCAAAATCATTTACCCCACCCACCAACAATGAAATTTTACACTTCTGAGTTCAGCCTCTTATGCTTTGAATCCTCTTGGCCTTGAAAATGATCTATGTCTTCTAATACATTAACATTAATGAAATGTAGTTGTCTTTGTAATGATGTTAAGTGTAAAATGCTATTGTCAAAAGAAAAGAAAATTTTTTAAATGAAAATAACTGATTGGAAGGCATAAAAAAACAATGCTGCTCCATATTCCAAGCACATACAAACGGACTTTACTGGGACCAGGACTTGGAATAGCTGTAACGCAGGGACAGATAAACACTAAAGCATAAACATGGAAGTCAGTAATCACCCCATTCACTGAATAAAGCATACAAATTTGAGACATTGTAATTAACTTTCTTTCTGTACTGAATTACATGATATCGCATTCCAAGACGTTACCAATTTCCCCAGTCATTTCCAAGAAAACAGTAAAACTGACTGTACTGTCAAGGAATGATGGGGGGGGGGGTGGTTCATATGACCATCATTGTTGTACACTGAAGCTAGTCACAGCAGAAGAGTTCAGTCTCAAGGTGATATAAAATTTTTCCCTCTGCTTCAACATAAAATACTTGAGAAGAACGGAACTCTGCATAAGTTTTGAATTTTTAAAATAAAATCATATAGATATTTATTGATCTTATAGATATTTTTTGATTGGCATGTGAACTTTATCTAATTAAAATTTCTGGTTAAAAATGCCTCTTTTATTTTTTGTTAATACAGCAAATATTTCTTTCAGAGTCATGAATATTTTTAAGTCAAAAGTGCTCTTAAAGTGAATCCATAGACAGTATAATAAATGTGAATCATAAAATATAACAATTTGGAATTAAATAAAGAGATTTTTGAAAGTAGTATTTCTGTGGTAATGCAGATGGCAGGAACCATGTGCCATGCTGTATCCAGGAAGGAGTGCCGGACATCTGCCAAGATGTTTGTCGTGGAGAGTATACTGTGATAACCGACAACATCAAAACCCACTTTTCATGTTCAGCCTATACAGAAGAAACACTTGCTTGCATAGTCGAGGGCATAGGTGAGACTTGACTGATCAGTATATTGATTGGTGATTCATTTGTTTATAGATAATATATATTGGTTTATTTCAAGACACTGTATGAACCACATATTTCATATGGTGTTGACTGATAGGAGGGTTATGAAGAAAAAGCTGGGAAGGATTTTAAATAAAGTGATAAGCCCTTGTTTACGGTGCTATTTCAGCTCAATATTGAGACCAAGAGAAGCAATACATAGTACACAATAAAATGTGGAAAGAATGGCCACAGATTTAAAAGGAGTGTTTATGGGGAGGTAGTGATGAATTTGTTGTGCTGTACACGACTATAAAAATGATTATGATGTTAGGAGTAGTAGTAGTAATCTTAGAATTTCCTGGAATAGACTGAAGAAAGCCAGAGGAATTTTTAGAAAGATTTGGAGCCCCACTGGCTGGTATACAAACTTGGATTCTTCCAGTTATGACAGAGACATGCTAATAATTATGACCATAACATTCAATTACTGATAGGTTTATAGCTGACTCAAATGCAGTGCTTATTAACAATTATCAAACAGCAATTCAAATCCAGTCTTGGAAAGTACACATAGTGTTAATGTAACCAATTTTTTAATCGTTAAATCAGATGCAATAATTACACTACCACAAATTGGTAAAAAAGAAAAAGCACTATTGTAATACATGTATCATGCGTCTTTTTCTATTTTATACTATGACCAACAAATGCACAATTATCTCACAAATTATCAATTATTACAAGCTCCCTGAGGATGACATGATAGTGTTGAAACATGTAGGAGTGTAATAATGTGTGACATAAATGTGCATTTGTTGGTCATAGTACAAAATAAAGAAATGGAAACAGTATTATTTCATCCTCACCCAATGCAGTGAGTGTACTGTGATAACTCTGTTAGTATGTGAGTGCCCAATCAGTTATACTACAGTGCCATTATTGTGTTTTAATCATTCGTTATTTTCTGTACAGAAATTCTTCCCAGTCGACCTGAAAATCTAGAAGTGGAAGCAATGACAGAGAAATCGCTGAAAGTGTCATGGACCCAGCCATCCCAGAACCCAGAGAGTATTGTGAGCTATGTCGTGAATGTGACAATGCTGAGATCATTTGATGAGGACACTGAACTACCAGATGACAGCTATCCTTCTGATTATGATAGTTATGCTCTTGCTGCAGCACGCCTGTCGAGCACAAGCACAAGGGTACCATTAAGCACTTCGAGTCCATTGGAAAACAGAACTACCCAGATAAAGGTAGGACGTTTGTCATTAGAATTTCGATGGGGAAACCTCTTTGTAAACAGTGACTCTAAAGAGTAAAAGAAAGATGGAGGGTCTCAAATGAAGATTAGTCTTGAAAATGGATTACTCTATTACGAGACGGCTCAAATTAGCTCAATACTGTAACCAGTAGTTCACCTTTTGAACGTTGTGACTTGACTACCACACGGTAAATAAATTGTATAATTTAGTGGATTGGTTTGTTAGTTGGTTAGTTGCTTAGGTATTCAGCCATCAAACTGTGTTCATTTCTCTTGAAATGTTTTATTATTTCAGAAGAGCTACATTAGCTCTCAGTAGAATAAGTAAAGCAGTTCTGTGTCTAAATAAAACGCCATGAACCTGTACAGCTGATATTGAGGTAAAGCATTCTTAATCACAGCATTAGACTGAAGTGACAGCGTCAGTAATGAACCACTACTTTCCTTGGATAGGGGCATGACATAGTTTTGATCATCGTCTAGGTGGAAATGCAGCAAAATCTAAATATCCCAAAGAGGTTCTGAGCCCTAAATGTGTGTGCCTACCCTCGGCACTATACTGCCAAGAATAACATATATTTGGCTTATAAATGAAGGAAGACATGAAAAACTGTTGCTAAGATTTCTGATATACAGCACATATATTTAGAGCCATGACCTGCAGGCAGCATAGTGAGTGTGCATATTTTGTATTTTGATATTTGTTTCTCATTGTAGTTACTGTATGGAAAGGAGCTGTGATAGCATATTTGGTATAGCTCTCTCTCTGGGCTGGACGGTCCAGGGTTCAAATCCCAGCAGGCATAAGAGATACTTTTTTCTCCAGAACTGTCCAGACCAGTTCTGGGCCACACCTAGCCCCTTATTCAATGGGTATAGGGTACTTTCCTGGCGTAAAGTGGCCAGATCATGTAGTTGAGCATGCTTCCTGTATGTCTTCATGGTGTAGACAGGGACAACTTTACTTTAGCCTTTTTTTTTAATATATATATTTCTGGAGCTATATCAGATTCTGAAGTGATGTTGTGTTGAGTGGTGTATGGTAGCTTATTCTGGGAGGTACTGATCAAGTGAGGAGAGCCACACAAATTTTAATTGAGGACTGATTTCTCTACCCTCTGTTGTCATTTGGCACCACACTATGTACATGCCACACTATATACATGCCACTACAAGAATGTATTTTTTTCTGCTGAAACTGGAAGTTAATCCATCAACCCTATGGAATCTGGAAGTTTCACAAACACTAATCACACCACATGTGAAATACTGTGAATACAGTCACATTTCATCATGACAGGGTCTACTAGATCTAGGTAAAAAAAAAAGTTAATGAAAATTTATTACTTGGATTTTCACTTTTAAACAGCTGTCACCTGATGAAAAACAAACGATGAAGAAAAACACTATTAATAACTTGATTTTAAAAAAAAAGTTCATGGAGTATATCTTTTAGGAGAATCAGGATGTGTCATGCATAAAGCAACTGTAGATGAAGTCACAACCTTATCACTACATAAACATTGTGTTCTCTGTCCTTATAGAATTTGTGTGGGACTTTACCTTTTTTTCAGAAAATTGATTGACAATTTACTACTGGATTGAATTTGATACATTCAAAATTATAAACTGAATTTAACTTGACCTGATGGTTTGTTATTGGTTGAACCAAGTGAACCTCAGAAGAGATTGTCTGTCAGCCTGAATACAAAACTCATGAAGCAATATTCTGGTTTAATACTAAACAAAATCAAATAATTATGATCTTCAAATATGGTACTTTTGACTTAATAATGTGTGTGAATATTACAATAATAAACTTTGAAGTGCTTGATAATGTCATAGTAAAATTAAGGTCAAATATTTGAAGATGTTTGATAAATATAAAAAGCACACTTTGTGGTCAAAAGATATATTCCATGGTCTGCATGCTGAATCATCCAGCTTGAAACTGCACTGTACATTATAGGACCAGTAATATGTTTGTCATTTTTGACCAGATTCCAGCAACATATAACAACACTATAGTGAATGACCTGCAACCATATACTATGTATGAGTTGTCTGTGACTGCCCTCAACATTCATGGAAGCAGTCTTCCATCTTATTCTGTCCGGACTCTCACCATGACACCTGGGAAAATGAAACCTACAGCAGTGGCTCAGGCTCCTGGGCTTCCTGACATCAAAACTTGCTGCATCAATAAGGGCATCACACATCCAACGTGAGTACTTCAGTAAATGATATAACTGTCATGTTTGGATATATCTATCTGGAACTAAGTTACTGAGAATTGTTGAGGAATATAAACATATTTGATTAAAATTGGTCAAAGTATTTTTGTAAGACAGATGCTTGAAGTTTTGTGTATAGTATTTCAAACCAAAGAGCACTGCCATTTGCTTTCAAGAATAATAACTTGATTTATAAAATTGAACCTCATCCATGGACATGAGAAAATCAAAACAAGCTACTCTGTTTCATTGATACTTCCAGTTTTTTCCTTGATCTTTTACACATGGTTGCCAGACCGTTAGATGTGTTTTAAAACATGGTACAGTGGATTAAACCGTTCAAGCAATGGTAGCTATATTTACTGTCTTGTGTAATATTAAAAAAATTTAACATTTTGCCATGCAGTTTATTTATGTGTTACATATAATTCTTCTAATGAACAGAAATCACTTTCCTAATCACTGTTGCAAATTGGTCTTTGAAATGAGCATACAGATTGTTGTGTGTGTGAGGTAGGAATTCAGATTTTAAGTCTTTGTTAGATTAAAAATTGAAAAGGCTGTGCTGTTCCTCAAGATGTTACCAGATTCGATCCCACGCCATTTCACATGAAACGAGGTGGCACTGGGATGGGCTTTTCTGCATGTGCTTCAGTTGTCCTCTGTCGGCATCATTCCACCAATGCTCAGTACTCATCTGTAGCTTATCAGAAGGACAAGCAAGCCAAGCATGGGGCCTTCAAACAAAACAATACTCTTTCAGATATCAGGGATCAGTGTACAGAAAAGCGTTGCCACACAGCTTTTTTTTAGTGACTTAAAGGGTTAAACATGAAAATTTTGTGAGTTTCTAGTTGTTCATTCAGAGAAAATGCAATTATCATTCCATGCCTTTTCCTTCACAACTGTCTGACAAAGATAAAACTGTGAGGCTGTGAGGAATACTGGCCCCCACCCAGTCTAAAGCCCATGTTAAATTGGGTTTTTGGCTGGTGTCATCGCCACCACCACCACCACCACAGCCACCACCATTATCCTACTGCTAGAAGTAAAACAGCTTGCAGCATATATTCATGTCTGTTCCCATGTATGAAGAAAAATTCTTCACCTTTGCCAAGGTATGAAGGGAATAGATGGGTCAACAGACTATAGTTGGAGGCATTAACCATTAAAATAATATGGGGTTAATGTAATGGGTCAAATGTATATTGAACCTAACAAAAACCCTTTCTGTTTGTGTTGTTGTGTAGCACAGAGGAAATTAAGATTACTGACATAGTATATCACAAAAAAAAAAAAAAAAACATATATTCTACAGTAATTAAACCTATAGTGTTATATGGTTGTGACATGTGGGCAATGACAGAGCAAATGAATTCAAGCCTTTGAAATGTGGGAGCAGAATGTACTAAGAAAGACATATGGCCCAATAAAAGATAAAAATATGGAAAATCCAAAGTAATGATGAATTGCAGGTTATGTACATAAAACCAAATATTGTAACAACAATAACAGTAAGAAGACTCAAATAGGCTGGTCATCTGGAAATTATATCTGATGATAGGATCCTAAAGAAAGTATTTCTGAGAAAACCAGGTGGAAGAATAAGATCAGGAAGACCAAATTAAGTTGCTTGGGCTGTACTGAGAATGATCTGAAATTGATGGGTGTCAAGAGTTGGAGGAAGAAACCGGAAGGCAGATCTGTATGGGCTATCATTTTGAAGGAGGTACTGGTTTAACCAACGGGACAATAGGCTAATGAAGAAGTGGCAGAGTATACCAGCTATCTTGCTTTCTTAATTTCTTGGTGTAACACTTTTGATTATTCCCATTTCACAAGTGATAGTCTTCTCGGTTTTTACAGTGTATCATATAACATATTTGTTCAAACGTTTTGGAAAAATGTTCTGCCCTCATCTTCAGGGTAACTGCAACCTGAACCAAATCTGATCAACATAAAGATGATGGCACCACTTGCTTCTGAATCACCTGAACAACTTACATGCAATATGGTGTAAAACCCCAGGAGATCATCATCTGATCAACATCCATAATTAAAACCTGAAGACTTAGAAAATTTCTGTTTGTCACCAGGTGTGTAGACAAGCTGTGTGATCCATCTCTGTCAGATATTGCTGAGGTTACAGACCTCATGATCTGTGCTCCCTGGGCTGCACCCACATTCTCATGTCTCACCAATGGCGTAGACCACACAGCATGCTGTCGAGCTCGTGGCCTGCCAGACCTCTGTCAGAAGCTCTGCACTGGCAACGTAACACAGCTTGACTTCAGCTACTTCAAGTATGCCCGCCATCCTTATTTATTCACCTTTATGGTGATGCAAGCAGTAAAAAAAAAATCAGGTTGAAATTATTTTTAGTTGTATGTCTACATTTTTTGGCTTATCACTGCTTGACATTTTTAACTGTGTATAACATAAGTACTTTAGGGCCAGTTAAAATTATTTCAGTCAGCACAAATATCTTTCGGTACACCCATAGAACACTGCAACTGGCCTCCCAGAGAAGTAATTTTAACTGGCAGCCAGCAGAGAGATGAAGGTGAAGTTTACTGGATTGCGGTTTTCTGGTTTATGACACTGTTCAGTTTTGTAGATGGCAACGATGTTGTAGAGGATCCTGCTGCCTCCTTCCTCAGGGTAGATGACACAAGCAGCAGGTTTCCCTGTAATGTTGGTAACCATATGAGATTACACAATGTTGTAATCCAGCAAAGCATAAAGTAATTGTATTGCCATGAAAACCTACAATATCCCCATATACATTAGTTTTACCTTGTGCAGCTGAAATATTTTAAAATTATTTTTTAAATTACTTTCTTTTTTTTCAAAATTTCCTCTCCTTTTATTATTTCATTTACTTTTCTCTGCCTAAGTGAAGTCTGCAATTGCCTTTTAACTGGTAAAATGAATTTATTATAGTAAAATATTCTGGACATGGATTACCATAGCTTCTTTCTATACAAATAAATACATGAGAAAATAAGCAATCCTACTTTATAATGTTTTCAAGCTATAATTTGTGTCCAGGCAGTATCTTTACCACAAATAATATAAATTTATGGAAAGTTATTTTCCTGCCACTTTTTTTTTCTGCAGATGTTTGAAGTATATGAGTGACTACACTAATTGCTTGCTACAAGGCTATGGTGTGTTACCAAGCGCTCCAACAAAGTTTCATGTGTCCCACATTGATGTTGAATTTGCAATTATCCACTGGGACACACCCAATACACTAGGTGACACTGTGCAGCATTACAATGTCCACTATCGCAAGATGGCTACTTATGACAATGAATACCACACGATCCCAAAGGTTCACTCACCATTCATTCTTGAACACCTCTCCAGCAACTCTGACTATGAAGTGTATGTGGAAGCTATCAACAGCCATGGTGTAGGGGAACCTTCTGCAAGAGTGGTGTTTAGGACAGAAAGTAAGGTGAGAAATACTGTAATTTGAAATTGAGTAGCTTCTTCTGTAAATATAATAATGATATGTAAATTATATTAGTATAAGTACACGTTTTTTATATTCGTATCAAACGTACTTACATTTGGTCTCTCTGCAACCAAAACAAAATGTTCTAAAATATGTGTACATATTTGATATGTATACTTGCTGAGTGAACCTAGGTTTACATACATTTACATATCATGTGAAATTTAGGTACACCATTTTTGTAAGCATTTGGTAGAATCATCTTAATGTATTTTGTACAGCTGCACGTATTATCGGCCAATTTTTGAATAACTAAATAGATGGACAAATAGATGAAAGATTAGAAAGCAAGGAGGAGGGTGAAGGGAATAAGAAAAGTCTAGAGACAGAGAGACATGGTTGTGTGGGTGAACAGCTAGATACAGGAGTGAAAAAATGGATGGGAGAATATAGGATGGGAAAGATCATTGAAGGAGAAACATATGAATGGCGTGGCAGAGAGAAAGCAGCATGAAAGGATGAAAAGATAGATGGATACATAGCAGCTACCTACGTCAAGCTGCCGCAGACACTGCAGCATGGTGGCCCTGTGTGTCATGGGGGAGGTGTAAATGTGCAGAATACTAAATTTTTTCATAGGTTCTTTCAGACTAGATTCCATTTTTAAAAAACAAAGCATTATTCTGAATCACTGTCTTGAAATCAGGGATTAATGTTGCTAATAGTTATATGGTAATTCCGTGACCAATTGTGCTAATGAGAAACAGAAAGATGTGTGGTTTGACATGTGAACACAATGTTAATCAGTAAGTGAATGGACTGATAGAAGGCTATTTTTTGGAAAAAGTAATCACAGAACATACACATAGAATAAGACAAGACCTTGCTCATTTATAGGTGGTGGAGGAGATAATAGAGGAGGCCAGTTTCTATAATGTGACTGCATGCTGCGTGGAAGCAGATCTGAGTGATGTGTGCTTGCCATTGTGTTCGTATAATGCCAACATGTCAGACATCAGAGCTCTGGCAGGTGTGTGTGGAGGTGAACTGCACAAACTGCTGCGGTGTGGAGCTGGTGGAAGGAATCATGGCAGTTGCTGCTCCCGCCGTGGTGTACCTAACACTTGTCTCTCTGTCTGTTCTGGCGTGATTGTGGACTCTCTCATTGCAACTGCTGCCTCTTGCATCGCTTTCATTGGGAACATTGTTCAGTGTTTTGAAGAAGGTAATTAAAAGTCATATAATGTATGTGTTGCTTGGCAATCAGTTTGAGTTTGAACTAGTGGAGATGTAGAATAAGTACATTTTGTCATGACACAGGGATTGTTGCAAACTGATGAGCACTGAATAATGGCACAGTTATCGTTAAAAACTGAGCACCATTTGTTGATGACACAGGGGTTATTGCTAACTGACATGCACTGGATAATGACACAGGTATCATTATACACTGATCAGCACTAGAAAATAATATAGCAATTCTTGAAAAGATGAAGATTAAAGTTAATCTTTTTTAATTTTGCTTTAAATTTGGAATAATCAGGAAATGCCACAGAATTAAATTATTAACTTAGAAACTTATTTGAAATTTTAATGAATAAATTGTGGTGAGTTCAAGATATGTTAATATGCTTTTTGGTTTTGCTTGAAATCATTGTACACAACTAATGATAGCACATTGGAACTTAAAGTCTAAGTGTGTGTGTGCTAATATACTGATTAAAAGCAGCAATATGTAAATTGTTGGTTGGTTTATGATAACTAAATTGTTTAACTTTGTTTTCATGATTGCGACAGGTAGCTGGATATTGGGGTGTGAAATGAAGGATTCAGTGGCACAGTCTTATGTAATACATGGATAACAAAAGTATTCCTTTTAGCTGTGCAAAAGTAAAGGTGTCAAAAATGACCCCTGTTCAGGCCCATATTCAATGGAGAGACTAAATGGTAGCATGCTTACACAACAGAAAAGGGACAGAATGAAAAACACAAGCTTTTATGAAAGGCTCAAAAAGATGATTTTTATGATCATGATGTTAAAGTCACATGTTTTCATGTACACAATATTGACTGTAGGTTACATTATTTGTGTTCCAGGAACTGGTTTGCTTCCTGGCCCAATTTCAGAGCTACATGCCACAACTGTAACTAACACCAGTGTCACCTTACAGTGGGAGGCTCCAACAGACAGCAGTAATGTTACTGACTATGTGGTTCATTATCAGCAGTTAGACAACACTTCTATGCATGAGACTGTTCAGAAGCTTAGACATGTAAGTACTGACAGGATGTGAGTTTGAGGTTTTTACAGTCACAGTTGAGAATTGTCTTCTTCTTGAACGTGATGCACTGCATCATTGCATGAGTGATTCCCACTGATGCAAAGTAATTCACCTCCTTCATTATTAAAGATCAAGTGAACAACTTGCCCTCAAGAATGAAGGCAGCATACTCCTTTGAAAATTTGGGAACCACTAACCCAACAATGCAATGTCACATCCCAAATACACGAATTCTTATTTACAGAATGCTTGCTAGAAAAACACAGATTTAACAAGAATTTCAGTGCAGTTTCAGTTTGAAGTTGGAAGAGAAGTTTTGACTGACAGTATCAAACTCAGCTTTAAATATCATATGAAGCTGTACTGTAGTTCATTGTAATATACTCGTATATAGGCTAAACAGTTGTTCAAAAGTTTTCTTAATTTCTTTTTTTCTTCACGCAGCAACTGACAGTGAATGACACAAAAGTGGAAATTTCTAACCTTGAGACGGGGACCATGTACAACTTTTTTGTGGTGTCACAAAATATTCATGGAACATCTTTACCATCGTCCATACTCATGATCAATATCACTCATACAGGTATGCTACTAGCACCATGCAGACTTAGGCTAGCATATACCAGAATAAGACAATGTGATGCAGCAGAATTATGCCAATTAATATTCATTGCTCTTTTACTTAACACTGCATTTACTGTTAATCCTACTTATTGTTGACTGTAGTTCATTATACATTTTTAGCGCAGTCAGATATGAACGTGACAGCTATTACTTTAAAGCAAAATGGCTGCAAATTTGAACTTGATAACTTCTTCACTTTTGTCATTTTCAGTATCATGAGTTATCTCTAGAAGTGCATGTACTATATTCTTCTCTGATCCTTTATGTTCTCTTTCTTCCTCTCTCTTGATCACTCCTGTTCTCACAGGTCTCTTCTAAATTAAGCTTAAAGTCACAAAATTATTATATCATATTTATTGTTCTGCCTTGTAACCATTATGTCCTTATTTCACAGACATTGGTATTTGGGAGTTGTTTTTAAGTCTTAGCTAGGTCATTGGTTATTAAGAGTGAGATTGTTCCTGGTTTTTCTTGGTGCCTCGAGGCAAATGTTATGATATTAACTATTGGACCACAAACTTCAAGTCATTTTTAATTTATTGTTCCTCACTCATCATCTTCTTCTTGATATTTTTTAGTCTGAGCTACTGACAGTGATATAAAATAAACCAAAATGAGAGAAAGCCACAGACACCCCTTTACTGAGCTTTACATGGTGCACAGCAAAACATTACCAACATGTGAGATGTGAAATCTTAAGGGATTTCATCATGTCAATGGGTGAGTGGTTCCCAGCATTTTGAAGAAACATAGTACGTTCAATTTCAAGGGTCAAGAAATTCCAAGAGACACTTGAAGATGAAGACACTATATTCATTCAAAATGAGAACCACTCACTCAACAAAACAGCATCATCATATCCCAGAAGACCTGAATCGTCAGATGACTAACAACTTGTCATTGCTACACACATGTAAGTTTTCATGCACAGTGGCAGATGTTGATCAAAGGATACTCTTCTGGGATCATAAGTTTGTTTCAACATTTTGGAGGAATGTGCTGCCTCCATCTTCAAGGTGACTGAATTAGTTTTAGCTGGATTCTGAAGTGATTAGGAGAAGAAAATCAGTTAATTTTGTAAGAAAGGCTGCAATGATTGTGGCTAATCAGAGCTACAGAGAAGAAATATTGTATAAATCTTGTGCTAAGCCAATAAGAGTTTGGAGCTGGCAGTGACACAGCCTGGGTAATGAAAGACCGAACCTAACTCATTCCTCCAGAAAATGGTGATAGCACATTCCTCTGAAAAGTATGGACAAACTTGTGATCCTACATGCTGCGGTAAACCAAAAGTCTATAATTTAAGTCCTAATGATTTGGTTACAGAACTGGATGACAAGGGGATCCCCGGAGTGACATCGCCACCTCACTCACTAGCTGTGTCTAGTCACAGTGCTACTTGGGTCACCATCACTTGGCAGCCACCAGAATTCAGTCAGCCTGCTGAGCAGCTCTCCTACAAGTAAGACTTGCTGCACTATTGCACTTATATATGCTACAGTGGTAAAATAGTCATTGTCAGGCATGTCACAAGACATGGGTTAGTTTTCTGCCTTCACCAAACAAGGCATGCAGTCTTTCCTCATGTGTCCTCATTTATTTGCCAATGTCCTTGTTTGACAGCAGTGGAATTCTGTCAGATATTTGGAATATAAAGGAAGTGCTGGCATATGAATCTTCTTTTCAGTTTAAATGTAAAAGGTACTATAATTTTTATTCAAAATAGAAGCAGACAAGACATCAGTTAACCAATATTCATAATATGGTTACTTCAGGTAATTACTTTGACATGTACGTGCAAGATAATATATAAATGACAGGCATGGAGATGAGATATGGCACACAGAGTAACTTGGTTGTGCTAGTTCAAAGAAAAGTAGTTTTAATATTTAAAGCATGTCATTTTTTCATGCAGCAAAACCACTTGCAAAAGAGAGTTCCAACTTATTTATAAATGGCAATAAATGTGTTCAGTGATGTAATTATACTTGCTGGATAGAATAGCAAGTCTTAATGTACATGTGCTATGCTGAACTCTACTCCTATACGTAACTAACTTGGGACTTTAGCACATTGGCCTTCAAGGCAAGTGTATCCACATTTTGGCAAAAATCAGGACCCACATCTCTCCTATCATCTATTTAGTACTGAGAGTTTATGTAGGAGAAACAAATGAACATATATCTTTTCAGGCTTTACCATAAGTCTGCAGCTGATGATGACTACCATGTAGTCACAACAAGTGTGACATCACACATGATTGAAGGGCTCAACCCAAACACCCAGTACATTGTGTATGTTACTGCAATTTCTGAAAAGGGTCAGAGCTTGCCTTCAGAAACTTTGATTGCCTGGACTGATCCTGCATACCCTGCATTTGTGGAGGTAAGATAAAAGTTTAAAATATTTAATGACACACACGCACACGTGCACACGCACACACACACACACACACACACACACACACACACACACACACACGCTCGCGCACACCATAATATAACTTCCTTGATAGCAAATGGTAAAATATACGCAGCATTGTCTATACTTGTACGTATACATTTGGTTTACTCTTCACTTTTATATATTTTAGCATTTGCTATCAACAACATTATCCTGTAACTATATACAACAGTTGTGTGGTACATTCTCCCTGAACATGGCCATGGAAGATGGTTGAAACATGTAATAGTTACCTTTATAATTAAATTTATTATATATATGTATATTTATATTTGCATTTATATTTACATTGCATGGAAGATTTACAACATGACATCCATAATATGACCTTATTTCAAGGCACATAAATCCAGTGTGCACCATCCCAACCTATTTCTCTAAAATCCATTTGAATTTTATCTTCCCATCTACACCTATATTTTCCAAGTTGTGTCTTCCCTACCTTATATTTAGAATTTCCTTCAATTTATCTCTTCACCCAGCCCTTAATTTTCCCTGCTTATTTTATTCTTTCTTAAATTTAGCTATTTTGAAAAGAATTATATTATCATATATATTTAACACATGACCATACCTGTGTGTACTTAATTGCGCACCAGTTCTTTGAGTAGTGTGACCTAACTTCAGATCTTGCTTAATGTGACTGATGGGTTTTTGTTCCTTCTTGTATACTCGCTATCATTTGCTTATGTTTCTGCTTCTCACATCTTAGATGAAATCCCACATTTTAAGGATTTAACTAAAATAAAAATATTTCAGCCTCCTACAGTCCACCCCATCAATTTGGTAATGGAAGGCAGCAGCATGACCATCCTATGCATTGCCATGGGAACACCAATGCCGACAATCTCACTGTACATATCAGGACGACTAGTGCGCCAAGAGACGACTCGACACATGGTCACTGTTATCCACAATGTTACCAGAGACATGGACCAGATTTCCTGCTATGCTGACAATGGTTATGGTACTCCTATGCAAGCTTCAAGAAAAATCACCATCAGCCGTGAGTAGTTTTCTTAAAGTGGAGTTAAATGTCTGTATTTCTGGATGTTGATACATGGTGATGGTAGAGGAATATTTTAATCATATGCCAAGTTCAGTAGTTAACTAAACCTAATTTGTTCCTGGAGGACAACATGGGCTCTGATATTTAACTGTTGTGTCGGACAGTGAGTAGAAATATTAATGGGCCAAGCTGTTTAAAGTTGAAGGAAGTTATGTAAATATGTAATCAGTTTCATCTGCTGACACTGAGATATGACACATGCTTCCCTTTTACATAAAAGCAGAGTATGATAATCCCCAAAAATTTAAAGCATTGTTACAAAACTACTAACATGAAAATTCCTTTTATTTCCTGGATGAATATTTTGAACTCCAAAGTCAAATTTTGACATATGATCTAAATTGATACATGAGGGCTTTGGAACACATGTTCCTTCTCTTTACTTACAAGTCTGTATTATTAATATGTTAGTATATATCCAATCACTATCTGTAACGAAGGAAAATTTCCTACTTAAAGAGTACCTCTAATTGCTTCTAACTTACCCCACTATTTTTATTTTTGTTTTTACTTTTTCTTTTCCTTTTAATTTTTATTTTTATCCTTATTATATTTTATTACACTAAACAATTTGTATTGTCATGTTTTATTATATTCATTATACTAAATAACCATGTGATTGTTGTACACACTTGTGTTGATGTCACCCCTTAATCCCAACAAATATGACGATTTCCATATCCGTGTGGATTATGTAATCCTGTGTGGATTTACATAAGGAAAGCAAATGATATGATATGATATGATACAAGGGGAGAGGGATCAGTACATTTCAAAAGTTCTTCTGACAAGAGCATAGTCTTCAGTTTGTTAGGAAGGCATTGTTGAATATCATGTCTGAAATCCATAGAAAATTCCCTCCTTTTAGTAATAGCTCTTTATATTATTTTTGTTTTTCTTTGTGTACACTTTCTACACTGCCAAAACAAATATTTCCTGCATATATACTGTTTGAAACAAAAATACTGGTAGACCAATAAAAATGTGAGTTACAAATTTTGAGACATGAAGCCATGTAGTTTAGTGTACAGGTAGGGAGAATAATTTTCTGTACTGAAGATGGAGGCATAAGTCCCTTCAAAACATAAATGCCTCTGAATTTACTGGAGAGTTTTGACCACCTGTATGCTTTGGAGTTTTGTGTATGGGTAGAGTTCTGTAACCTAAGGGGCTAAAACTTGCAGTTGGTAATCAGTACGGTAATTAAGGGAGGGATGTATCTTAAGTTTTTATGTTGTAGACCAACCACACATCACAGCATCTGGGATTACAATGGCAGCCCAGGGGGATTCTGTTGTACTGGAATGCACAGTGGATGCTTATCCAGAACCTAAGATGATGTTCTGGCGAGACCACAGTGGCCGAGTACCTGTAATACAGGGTGGCAAATATGATATCAACATTCAACCATCAAAAGATGTAAGGACTGATACATAATATTGGTTTTCAGGCTTCAGCCACCTTGCATGTTTGTGTGTTTCAATTCATATTACAGTTGCCATCTTCAGGGTATGTGTCTAGAATATTCTTCTTATATAGAAGTATCTGACAGGAAGAGGGACTCTGATGAGTTTAGATCCTGCCCAGAGAAGAGCCAACCAAAAAGTCATTTTGTAGCAGGGGGTTTGATGGACAACTCTTAAGAAACTGTCCCCATAATTTGTTGTGTCATTACTCATTTTACACAATGGTGTTTTCTGTCATATTTAATTATCTGAGTGGCATCCATGTTGATTGGGAACTGACAATTATGGATGTTGGTACTGATTTATGATTTGTGAAAATAAACATGATAGTTATTTTCTGTGGGACTTCTGATGATGTCTGAGTGTTATTTTTCATGTTTAGTGTTTGTAACATGTTTGGAGACTCCTGTACTCTTATATCAGTTTCTTTATCCAATGTACACCTTCCATAAGAGCAGGGAATTTTATAAATCTTGAGTTTTCTGTGTTCAAGGTGCTTTGTCCTTAATTAAACTTGTTTTACTACTATAGTATATGAAAGTCAGTCAGAAAATAAGTTTACATGGCACATAATTTCTTATGTAAAAACAATCAATAATGGTAGGAATTTTGCAAGGTGTGCACATTACCTACATATATGTGTAGTGACCACATTTTTTAATGATTAGTGCTGGATAATTTAGGAACATAGATGTTGTATAGCTAAGATGATGTTTTTGTAGAATTTATTTTTTATTTAATAAATTACCTAATATAGAAAATTAAATTCCTGGTATGTCAAAATCTCACTGCCAGTACTGCTGTACACAACCTAACATAAATTGAAGGAATGTGCTGTGGTAATGTTGATTCACAACGGATGGCTTCCTTTAACATTTCTTTGTTTAGTGACATGTCATTCACTCCATCCTGGATGTTTGAACTAAATCACTGCTTTTGCACAATCTTCTTGTTGACTATGACAACCAGCACATAACATATGGTTCTCACTTTATTATTTTCAGGAGGAAGCAAAGTACGTAATGCATCTCACTATTAACAGGATAAGTGAATCAGATGAAGGTGACTACTTCTGTCATGCAGAAAATGCATTTGGAAGCAGCACACAGCCAGTATCTGTGAGGATTCGTAATGTGGTAAGCAGCACACGACCATTTGCTTCTATAGAAAATAATATATATCCATTGGTTTTTTGTGG
>Ga0123353_10001864_pt1 | contig 25948 bp, 20 predicted proteins | sample TergutLab28metaG_3_FD_92763 | JGI IMG/M metagenome (GOLD analysis project Ga0123353, IMG submission 92763) | Labiotermes labralis P3 segment gut microbial communities from Petit-Saut dam, French Guiana - Lab288 P3 | ecosystem: Host-associated > Arthropoda: Insects > Digestive system > Gut ...
GTTGAACCGTCAATGAATTCCACCAGCGAATGAACGATGGACTGCGGATGAATTGCAACCTCGATTTTTGAGACCGGTATATCGAAAAACCAACGCGCCTCAATGATTTCGAGTGCCTTGTTCATCAGCGTTGCGGAGTCAACCGTGATTTTGCGTCCCATAGTCCAAGTCGGGTGCGCAAGTGCTTCTTCAACGGTGACTTTCGCAAGGTCGGCAAGAGACCAAGTACGGAAAGGTCCGCCGCTTGCCGTCAAGATGATTTTTTCGACAACTTGATTCAGGTTTTCATAATTATCCGCTCTTGCCGAAGAAATATCCGGCGTGAGATAATTCAACTGCCGCATCCGCCAACTTTGCAGGACTTGCATCACAGCACTGTGTTCACTGTCCACCGGAATTAAATGTCCGCCGTTTTGTTTTGCTAATTCGGTCAGAAGAGAACCGCCCATCACAAGCGATTCTTTGTTTGCCAGTGCAACGGTTTTGCCCGCTTCGAGTGCGTTCCAAGTACTTGTCAGACCGGCACTTCCGACTATTGCCGATAAAACGACATCAATTTCTGGGCGGCGTACTAATTCGCAAAGTGCTTTGTGTCCATAACAAATTTCGATACCCGGCGGCAGGTCATCAAGCGGTGTGCGGTCAGCGGTCTCATCGGTAACGACAACCCAGCGGGGCAGATTGACTTTTCTAACCGCTTGATGCGTGCTGTGAGAATCGGAAGAGGAATCCGTTCCGCTGTCGCCGTGTATCTGCGAAGCAACACTGCGGACAGCCATACGGCGGACTTGGTCCGCAAGAATATCCGTCCTCCGATGTACCGAAAGAAGCACCGCTTCCAAACGCTCTTCGGAGTTCGCAATAACTTCGAGCGCACCGCGACCGATGCTTCCGCTGGAACCTAAAACGGCAACCCGTCTTGTGTTGTTCATTTGTCCGTTGTCTGTAATACTGTTAGCGGTACTAACTGTCTTTCTTTTCTTCTTTTTTCGGCTTCTTTTTATCGGCATTCTCATCTACAGTAACTCGTCCGAGGAATTGTGCCAAGTCGCCGAAACTCCGCATCGGTTCTTTGCCTTTTTTCATGTCTTCCGAAATCGGCTTCAGTTTTTTCTCCTGCGGCGGGGCAATATAGGTCTTTGCTGGTCGGTCGAAACTCTTGCGGTCTCTGCCGCCGCGCCGGTCATCACGGTGCTCCGTTCTATCCTGCTGTTCGCCTTCCGATTTATTTTCGGTTCGGCGGAAACCGCGATTATCCCGTGTTTCCCGTTTCGGTCTGTCATCCCGTCTATCACTAGGTATATCATCTTGTCTGTCGTACTGCCGCTCTCTTTGCTCACGGGGTTCCCGCGGCGGCCTGCCGTCCTGTTCCGATTGTTCGCCGTGTTCCTGCCGCTTATCTTGCCTTCTTTCCGTGCCGGGCGGAAGCATTGTCAGCGTGAACCGCTTTTTCTCTGCATCAACTTCGGTAACCCAAACTTTCACGTTGGTACCGGCGGATATAAAATCGTTTGCATCCCGAATAAAATGATTACACATTCTGCTGATGTGAACCAAGCCCGACTCCCGCAAACCGACATCCACGAAGACACCGAAGTTGACCACGCCGCTTACCGTTCCCATCAATTCCATACCGGGTTTTAGATTCTCGAACCGGATAACATCTTTTCGGAAATTCACCTTCGGCTGATAATCCCGCACGTCGTATCCGAAACGGGAAATGTTGTCGAGTATATCCCGCGTGACATTGACACCGGCGTTCAATTCTTCGGATAATTGCCCGGTCAAAACCGTGATTTTAGCATCATGTATTTTCGAGTTTATTTCTCTGACTCTTTCGGCAGTCCGCAAGTCCTCTATCGTAAAACCGAGTTTGTCCAGAATCTTTTCTGCCAGCGGATAACTTTCAGGATGAATACCCGTTGCGTCGAGCGGATTTGGACCGCCGGTTATCCTCAGGAAGCCAGCCGCCTGATTGAACACGGTATCATTGATGCCAGTAACCTTCTTGAGGTCTTCAAGAGAACGAAAATGTCCGTTGGCTCGGCGGTAGTCAGTAATTCTTCGTGCAAGAATTTGATTCAAGCCCGCAACATATTGAAGGAGTTGCGTTGTCGCCATATTGATATTAACGCCGACCCGATTGACACAGGATTGTATAACGCCGACCAAATTTGCCTGCAACTGCTTGTCTTTGTTGTCATGAAACTGTGCGCCGGTTGCCAGCGCAACCGGTTCGGATTTAACAAGTTCCGCCAGTGCGTCCTGCAACTGCCGTCCCAAAGAAACGGCTTTGCGGTAAGAATTATCCGCATTGGGAAACTCCTCTTTCGAGAACGAACCGAAGGCACAGGCACGCGCCTGAACTTCGTTGACAATAGCGTATTGCAGATTTGTGTCAGCAAATTGCGATGCTAGCATTTTCGCAACACACCGCTCCACTTCCCGGCAACCGATACCGTTGCCCAAAACGATACAATCAATTTTTGCATTTCGGATAAGTTCTGCAATTCGTTTGCCCGCTTTTTCCTGACTTTCAGCATTGCTGACAATGAATACCGAGTCCGAACCGATAACATTTCCGAATTCGTCAAGAGCGGCAAGACGGCAACCGTGTTTTATACCGGCATCGATTCCTAAAACGCGTTTCCCTTTTAATTTCGGCTGCAATAACAAATCACGCAGATTTTTTTCAATCGCTTTGAAAGAATGTTTTTCGGCTGACTCCGTCAATTCCGCACGGGTTTCGCGGCTCAACATCGGAATTACGATTCTGTCAAGGGAATCCTTCAGACAGCCGTTGAGAAAATCGGAGAGCGGATGATTGTCGGGAACGCAAACCGGCTGTAATGTCGCAGCGAGTTCCTCGGTTTCAAATTTAATCTTTGAACGGATAACCTTTGCCTTCTCCGCTTTGTCAATATCCAGAACCCGATGATACGGAACGCTGCGCAAACCGGCGGAATAATTGAACAGACCGGAGAACCGCTTTTCAAAACGTTCCCGCTGTATTGCTTTCGCTTCATCTTTTTTCTTTTTGATTTCCGCTTTCTTTTTCTTGCGCAGTGTGTTTTGCGATTGAACCGTCGGCAGCCCTTTCTCTTCTATCGCTTCTTTGATTTGCCGAAACTGTTCGCTGACCTCCGCCGCAACATCTGTCGGAGTATTCTCAACGGCGGTATTTTCGTCAACAGTATTTTCGGGTACAGTATTTTCAACCGCAGTATCTTCAGGAACAGTATTGTCAACTGGACTTTCGGAAACACTGTCATCAGTAGCGGTTTCGGCAACAGGTTCGCTTGCTGTCTCTTCGGTTTCCGTTGTTTTTGCTTCGACTGTTTCCGGCTTGATTTCTTCAGTTTGTTTTTCTGCTGCTTTTGGCGTTTCGACAGTAGGAGTTTCAGCAGCAGGCAAGTCCGGCGGAGCGGTTCTTTCTGTTACTAATTGTCCGCTTCGGAAAATAAAATCGCGTGTCTTTTGCAGAACGTCAATTTTTTCGGCGAATGTTTCCGAAATAATATGTCCGGCTCCGAGCAGCGCATCCGCTGCCGTTTTGATTTTTTTATCAACGTTTATAAAATCGGCAGCGCGTTTGTCCAGATTTTCGGTTGCCAACTCACCGGAAAGGATTTCCAGTGCTAAAGGTTCAAGACCGCGTTCCTTAGCGGTATTGGCAAGCGAAACCTTCCGCGGCTTGAATGGAAAATATAAGTCCTCGAGACGGCGCAGAGTTTTCGCATCCCGAATTTTGACATCGATTTCCGGTGTCAACTTTCCGCTTGATTCCAGATTTTTCAGAATGGAAAGTTTCCGTTCTGCAAGCCGGCGAGCGGCTTTTAGCAAGGTGTCAATGGAACGAATTTTTTCTTCGTCCAGATTACCTGTTTCATCGCGGCGGTATTTTGCGATGAACGGTATAGTTGCGCCGCCATCAAGAAGGGCAACAACTTTAGCAACTTGTTCTTCTGGAAATCCTGCCTCGCGGGCTAGGAAACGTACGTTGAGCGAAATCGGCTCTACCATAATTCTACTTTTTCTTATAACGGAAAATTCCGTTGAATCCTTCTGCGGAACGCTTGTTTTCTTGTAAAGCATCCCGCAACGTTTTGTAAAAGGTGCTGTCTGTCCGAAAAAGGTGTATTGTGATTTCGGAGAAAAACATCTGCACATTACGTAAATGGTAATACAAAATCGACATTTTGTCAAGAACGTAGTCCATCTGCGGAATTTTTTTTATGATATTACTCAAATTGTAAAACTTTTGAAGGTGACATGGGCGAGTAGCCAGGATACGCTTTTAAAATTTTACACCTCCGCCGAAAGTGTCTTGAATTCCTCCCCAAATTTGCTCTAATGACGAAACTAATTTCATTTTCGTTTCATTCAGGAGTCCAATAATGTCAAAGTCCGTCTCCCGCAGAAGTTTTTGTAAGACCGCTGTTGCCGCTGCAGCCGTGTTGTCAACGGCGGTGTCGTCTCCGTTTATTATCGGAGCAGAAAAGAATAAAAAATTCCGAGTTATGCTGGTCGGTTCCGGCTGGTGGGGAATGAATATCCTCAATACTGCCATCGCTTCCCAAACCGTTGAGCCGGTAGCCCTCGTCGATGTCGACCGCCGTCAACTCGATACAGCATTCAACAAAACCAAAGAATCAACCGGTCTGGAACTGAAGACCTTCACTGATTATCGTGAAGCACTCGAAAAAATCAAACCGGAGATTGTCATCAACGGAACACCAGACCACTGGCACGCTCTCGTTACCATTGCTGCCTGCAAAGCCGGTGCGCATGTTTATGTTGAAAAACCGATTTGCCATACGATTAACGAAGGTATAGCAATGGTGAAAACTGCACGCGAAACGAAACGTATGGTGCAAGTCGGAACGCATCGCCGGGTCTCACCGCATAATGTTGCAGCGATGGAGTTTCTGAAGAGCGGCAAGTTGGGAAAAATTGCTCACGTGCGGGCTTTCGTGAACTATCAGGGCGGACCCGGTCAGAAAACGCCGGATTCCCCCGTTCCCGAAGGACTCGATTGGAATATGTGGTGCGGTCCTGCTCCGATGATGCCGTACAATACCCGGATTCATCCGAAAGGATTTCGCTGGTTTCTGAATTACGCTAACGGACAACTCGGCGATTGGGGAATTCATTGGCTTGACCAACTTCTGTGGTGGTCGCAGGAAGAACAATATCCGAAAAGCGTTGCATCGACCGGCGGGCGGTTCATTCGTGAAGACAACACCGACGCGCCGGATACGCAGCATGTTGTTTATCAGTTTGACAAGTTCGATGTCACTTGGGAACACCGCGTTTATGCGGGCAATCCGCCGGAGCAGCATCATCTCGGACTTTATTTCTACGGTACAAAAGGCATGCTGCATCTCGGCTGGATGGACGGCTGGACTTTCTATCCCAGCGCAACGGATAAAGGCAAACCCGCAGAGTCGATGGGACCGCAACTTAATCAGCCGGATGGTCAGAACATTGACGCTCTCTGGTCGGACTTCATTGAATCAATTAACACCGGCAAACTTCCGGTTTGCGATATTGAAAAAGGACACCGCTCCACGACAATGGCACTGCTCGGTATGTTGTCATTGAAATTAGGGCGCGGCATTGTTTGGGACGGCGAAAAGCAAACTATTCCCAATGACCCGGAAGCGTGCAAACTTCTTTCCCGTGAATACCGCGGCGAATGGAAGTATCCGACATAAAAATAACACGAGCGGCGGGCTTACGCCTGCCGGTTACCACCCGCCAGCGCGTAATACTAATCATATGCTCTGTTAACCATACGCATCACCCACGCAAATGGTATTATTGTAATACTGATTCCCGCTATAATCAGCCACTCCCTTGCTGATAACGGCTGAACACGGAATATCTGTCCAACCGGCGGAAATATTCCGCTAATCTGTACCAGCCCGACCTGCACAACACCTATCAAGCCGATTATCATTAAAAATAATTTGTTCTTGAGAATCATCGAAAACGGATTTTCGTTTTTATGCAGTGCCCGGCAGTTGATAATGTTCCAAAATTGAAACGCAACGAACAGCGTGAAAAACACCGTGAATGATTCAATGTAATTTTTCGGGTCTTCACCCAGCACAAACGGTTTTTCAATTCCGAACAATCCGGCTCCGAACATCAGCACCGCAAACAGAATGACGATTTGATACAGCGATATCATCAAAATCGTTATTCCCATCGAACCGGTAATGATACTTGCGTCCCGCGGTATCGGTTTGCGTTTCATACTGTCGGCTCTCGGCGGGTCAGTTGACAAAGCCAGTGCTGCGAATGTATCCATGATGATGTTTATCCACAACAACTGCGGTACCGTCAGCGGCAATGATATGCCGAACAGCGGTCCAAAGAATGCACAGGTTAGCGCAACAACGTTGACAGATAATTGGAATTGCAGAAACTTCTGTATGTTGTTGTAAAGCGTTCTGCCCCACCAGATACCGGTCACTATCGTCTTGAAGTTATCGTCAACGAGAACGATTTTACTTGCTTCTTTCGCAACTTCGGTCCCGGTGATTCCCATTGAGATACCTACATCGGCGTGTTTCAATGCCGGGGCATCATTTGTACCGTCACCGGTCATCGCAACTACCGCCCCCGTTTTATGCAATGCTTTCACGAGGCGCAACTTGTCCATTGGAGTTGCTCTCGCTAACACTTTCAATTTTGGAATCTTTTCAACTAGTTCATCGTCGCCTATGTCGGCAAGTTCTTCTGATGTCCAAATGTATTCTTCACATTGCCGGTTAGCGTCATCGGTGAGAATACCGGCGGTTTTTGCAATCGCAACGGCAGTCGGTTTAGCATCGCCGGTTATCATTTTCACATCAACACCAGCGGAATGACACACATTAACAGCATCGGGAACTTCCGCCCGCATCGGGTCACTGATGCCGATTAACGCTAACAGCGTATCATCTTGCGAAACGGCAATTACCCGAAGTGCCTGTGATGTCGCATAAATCAATGCTTCGTCAATCTGCGGTTGGTAATCCGTGATGGGATTTACATTTCCGTTGTCAGCGAGAATATTTTTACACAGCGGAATAATTTTTTCCGAAGCACCTTTAGCGAAGACAACTGATTTGCCGTCTTTCTCCACTTCAACGGAAGACATTTTGCGCTCCGAGTTATGCGATACCTCGTTTATGCGTTTATATTTTTCACGGTGCTGCGCATAATCTGCCCCTTTATCGGCAAGGAAACGCAGCATAGCACATTCCGTCGGATTGCCGATGTTGATTTGCGAATTCGTGTTAATCGAAATCGATTCGATGAGTTGTACCGGAACGCTGTCGAGTGATTGCAGTTCTGACGTTTTCCCGCCGATGAACGTCCAGGTGACCGTCATCTTATTTTGCGTCAGCGTTCCTGTTTTATCGCTGCAAATAACCGTTGCGCTGCCGATGGTTTCACTTGCTTCCAATTTGCGGATAAGACAATTTTCTTTTGCCATCTTCATCATGTTTAACGCCAGTGAAAGTGAAACCATCATCGGCAGTCCTTCCGGCACTGCAACGACAACAACCGTCACGGCAATGACAAACGCCATCAGGATTCCTTCAAGCAGCGGCAAAATTGCTTCTAGCGTTCCATTTTCCCAAACGGGAGTCCAGCGAAAATAAGCAAATATGGACATCACGGTAAAAATTAGCCCCGCTGCGGTCATACCGACATAACTGATATAGTTGGCAAGAACGGTCAACTTTTGTTTTAACGGTGTATCTTCATCGGAGCCGACGAGGTTGGCGGCGATTTGTCCGTATCGGGTGTTGTCTCCGACTTTCGTAATTACGAAAGTGCCGTGACCGTCGGAAACCATTGTGCCGCGAAAAACTGAATTATCGTCATTTACATCGCTGATATCTGCGTTAGCAGTTTTTTCCACCGGCATGCTTTCGCCGGTCATTACGCTCTGGTCAATGTAAAAATTCATTGTGTAGAGCATGGTGCCGTCCGCCGGTACTTTATCGCCGAGAGCGAGTTGAACAATATCACCGACGACTAAATCGTTAATCGACACCTCGGCGATTTTGCCGTTGCGCAAAACCTTTATCGGAATATCGTCCTTCGTTTTGTTAAGCAATTCAAACTCGCGGGCAGATTTCAATTCACTGAAAAAGCCGCAAAGTGTTGCCAAAGCAACAGCAAGAAAAATGCCGATGCTGTCGACATAACTCGCTTCTTCCATGTGCAGGACGAACATTTCGAGGGTTGTCATCGCAATCGAGACCGCTGCAGCAATAAGAAGAATAATGATTGTCGGGTCATTAAACTTTTCTAAAAACTGTTTCCAGAGAGGGTCTCTTTCCGGCGGTGTTAGGACATTCCGTCCGTATTGAACGGCGGATTGTTTGACTTGTTCGTCCGTTAAGCCGTGAGCGGTGTTAACGGTCAAGGATTCAATAGCGATGTTTGACATCGTAAGTTCAGGGGTTAAAGTTTAGTTAAGGTTTTTTGAATTTGTCTATCAGTAAATATATCATAATAACGCCGACGGCTGCACCGATAATTACCGCAATACCGTAGGCGAGTTCTTTCGGAATACCTGCTGCAATTAATATTGTACCCGCAACATACCATGTTAAACATCCGCAGCCGCTGCCGGCACAACCTGCTTTTTCCTCGCTCACTTGATTTTTCGGCGGATTTGGCAGCGGCGGTAACGTAGGGACCGGACTTTTCTGCTTTGCTTCCAGTTCGTCCAGCAAATTCTTCGCTTTAACATGACCTTGCAGAGCGGCTTTGCGAAGCCATTTTCCCGCTTCTTGATGGTCTTCGGGAACACCCGAACCGGCATAGTAATAGGTACCGAGTTTATACTGTGCTTCAGCATGCCCCGCTTCAGCGGCGGTGCGGCAATTCTTCAGGGCTTCCCCGACATTTCTGCTGTGCAGAAACTGCATGGCAAGGTTGAAGTACTCCTCTGGTGTTGACGGCGGCGGAGGCGCGGACGGCTTCGGCGGCGTATTGCGTTCAATAACCACCGTCTTTTTACAGCCGGGACAAGCATTAGAACGTCCGATAGTACTTTCTTTTGCCTGCAACTTAACACCGCAATGCCGACACCAAAAATGAAACTTCGGCGATTCTTTCTTTTGTGGTTCTTTTGTAAATTTGTATTTACCAGTATCAACTTGATATTGCTGTTGCGTAATTTTTTCAAGCAAATCGTTTTTACCTGCTGCGATGGGTTTCCATTGCCAGCGGTTTTGAGTATTGCGTTTCACACTGCCGAAGAGCAAGACAGTTGCAGACCCGAAGTCGTCTAAATCGAGTTCGTAAATCGTCTCGTCCTTTTCGCCGTCCGCAATACTGACAAACGCTTCGCCGCATTTTCCGAAGGTCTGTCTTTTTGTGCCGCTTTCGTGCAGTGAAACGATAAAAACAACTTCCTGCATATTAGCGGGCAGTTGCTGCAAATCAACGATGATGATTTCGTTCTCGTCACCGCCGGTTGTGTTATCGCCGCTGTGTTTGACACCGCTGTATTGCGGCTGCGTGTTTCCATAAAAGACGAGTTCTTTCGTTTCTTTGCCGATGAGAACCGCCGATAAGTCCAAATCGAAATCACCGTGAAGCGTAGTGAGCGCAATCCAGCCGAGCGACACTTTGACTTTCGTTAAAGTTCCGCTGACTTCATTCGCCGGTAAATTTCCAACGAATTTATTCTCCTGATTTTTTCTGATTGAAATCGGCAATGTCGTTTGAAGAAAAGTTGATTACCCGCCTCCGCCGCCGACTGAAAAACTGCTGTACCCATAAGTTGCGGTCTTGCCGCACCACGGACAAGTCAGCGTTATAGTACCTCCTTGCGGAACGTCCGGGCAGCAATGTGTTTTGCCGCACTCGCACATTCCCCAGATTTTATTGCCGCAATGAGGACAAGGATTCGGATTTTCAAGCAGACCGGTATTAACTGTTACGCCGCCGCCTTTGCCAAGCTCCTCGAAGTCATCAAGCGCAAAGGCACCGTCTCCAATGTAAGCGTCTTTCTTTCCGCCGAAAAATCCGCCGCTGCGGCTGCCGCTCTTGAGATACTTTTGCAGATAAAACTTTTTATTTTTAACACAGCGGTTGTGCATGAAGACAAACCGATTCGGTTCTATTTTCTGCTGCGGCGTGCTGTCATCGACAACGACAATATCATCGCCGACCGGCAATTTATCGAGCGAGATTTTCATGTCGCTGCCTGTGCTTTCAATCTGCTGACTTGCCGTTGCGACTGATGCACTGACCCACTTGAAAAACTTGGCGTATGTTTCCTGATTTGCTTCCTTGCCGAGAATAACCAATTCGCTGATTCGGCGCAGCACGTCAAGATTTATGTCTTGTCCGGTACCGACAACGACGGTTTGGATATGCCGGTTTTTCATCATTCGGTCTGCGGCGGACTGCCAACTGCCGGTAGGTTCGCCATCCGTAAAAATGAAGACAATCGGCTTGAAATCGCCTTTAACTTCGGCAGTGTTTTTTTTCACTTCGGCGGCGATGCGCTGTTCGAGGAGGTCAATTCCTTTGCCGAGAGAGGTGCCGGAACCGAGAACTAATCTCGGCATTTGAAATTGCGTCAATTCAGTCAGCGGCACTAATTGTTTTGCCGTTGTTCCGAATGAGATGACGCTCATATACGCCGTTTCGAGGGCGTAAGGGTCTTTCCGCAAAGCACCGAGCATCGCAACGAGTCCGTTTTCAACGGACTCAATCGGTTCGCCGACCATCGACTCGGAGGTATCTAAAACAAGGTAAATAGGTAAACGTCTCATTGTTATTTCAGAAATTTAATACTAACAGGATAGTTGTTATTGTGCAACTCAATCGCATCTGAAAAGTTGTTATTTGAACGCGTTAATTTTTGTCGAGGTCTAGAGATTGCCCCAACGGGGCGATTGTTTGTTCCTCAATATCCCCACTAAATATCTACTCACCCTAAAAATCCTGTGCAAAAACAAAAAATCCTAAAAATCTTGTATATCCTGTCTAATAACGAAATTACCCCGCACCGGCACCGATGGAGGTTCCCGCCGTGTACGTGCTTTCCTTTCCGCACCATGGGCAGACCGCTTTTGTTCCCGGTCCGCCGTTGCCGGACGCAGTGTTGATTGCCGCATTTTGCGTCCCGAAGGTCTTCTGATAATCCGCCAAGTTAATTTTTAACTCGCCGCTGATTTGCGACAGTGAAGCACCGCGTGACGCTCCGAGTTGTTTCAACAGCAGCAATTCCAATAACGCCTTTTCTTTCTTATCCGTCTGTTTGTGATTATGAAATGTTGTGTAAAACACTTTTCCTTTTCCGTAAGGACAAACAACCATTATCGGTGATTGAGATGCCCGTAAAATAACCTGACCGCAGGAAATCGTATTAACAGTCCAAGGAACAAGGTCAAAGAAAATGTTAACCGTATTGCCGACAACTTCCTGCAATTCTTTGTCTTCAACATTTGCCTTAACGTGTCCGATATAACTGCTGCCCTTAAATGTCATCAATCCCGGAAATGCTTGTTCGATGTTCGGGTATGCCAAATCAGAAGCATAAAGAATTCCGCCGTCTTTTACAAAACGGTTTAATTCGTTTGCATTTATGCGCTCCATATCGGAACTTCCGCAATTCAAGAAGAAAAGGTCGCAATCAAATTTTCCTTTGTATTTAGAATAGGCGAGTTTTAATCCGTCAAGAACAATCTGCATATTATCATAACACGGTTGAGTAATCATTATTCTTAACGGTTTAACCGGCGGTGCTTCAGGCAGACACAGCACACTGCCGCAGGTGCATTGCCCGACACGGGGGTTATTGCAATACGGACACGGTGCGACTTTCGCCAGCAAGTCCGTCGAGACATTCACGCCTGCTCCGCCGACGGTTTCAAAATTGTCCAACTTGAATGTTCCCGTCACATCGTATCCTTTGCCGGTACTCTTTACGTATTTCATTAAGTAGAATTTTTTCGACTTTTGGCATGTGCAGTGCAGAAAAACGTGTTTATCCGCTTCAGGAATATGTTTCGGCATGTTTTCGTCAACGATTTTTATTCCGCCGCCGACAGGAAGTTTATCAAGCGAAAGTTTCGCTTCCTTTCCTGTTGAGTCAATGGATTGACTCGCCGTTGCAACAGACGTGCTCACCCATTTCAAGAAGGTCTTGAAGGTCTCTTCATTCGCTTGTTCACCGACAACCGCGAATTCGGAAATGCGGAGGAGGACTTCAGTGTTCACGTCTGGTCCGCAGCCGATGACGACAGTTTGCAGGTGACGATTCCGTAAAAATTTTTCCGCTTGGGACTGCCAAGAGTCCGTCGGCTCCCCGTCCGTAAAAATAAACACCAGCGGTTTATAATCGCCTTTCTTTTCAGCTGTCGTTTTTACAACTTCAGAATTGATTCGCTGTTCGAGCAAAGTCAAAGCACCGCCGAGAGCCGTCCCGGAACCGAGAACTAATTGCGGAAGCCGAAACTGGCTCAATTCGGTCAGCGGAACATGTTGTTTTGCAGTTGCCGCAAAGGAAATGATGCTGATGTACGCCATTTCGAGAGCATAAGGGTCTTTTCGCAAAATGCGCAGCATTTCAGCAAGTCCTGTTTCGAGGGCTTGAATCGGCTCTCCTACCATTGACTCGGAGCAGTCAATCAAAATGTAAATCGGCAATCGTCTCATAGTATCTTATCCGTTCACTATTTGTATGTTCACTATCCGTCCGGTAGGTTCATTGCTTAACAGTAGTTGCAAGCCGTCAGTTAAATCCACGCCTTGCCCAATGGGAATCTCCTTGCCCGCTGTGATATTTTTCATAGTCGGCAGACCTTCGTTGACAAGCATCCATTTTCCTTTCCAAAAACGGAAATAGCCGACCCGTTTGGAATCCGCCGCTGAAACTTTTTCACTTGGAAACACATTTCTATCACTATGCCATTTGTAAAGTGAAACGCCGTCGAACACCATTAAACGGTGATTATCCGGTCGGTATTTGCCCTTTCCCATTGGGTCTGAATAAAAATCCAATACAGGAAGCACACCCTTAAATGGTGTGCCGCAATACGGACACACCGGCTTGCTCTTGTTGTCGAACACGAACCATTTCTTGGGACAGGATTTATTTTGACACGGCTGAATCATATCCATTGTCTTTACAACCGCTGCTTCCCATTCGTCCGCCGACGGACGCTTAGCCGGATTATGCAGTCCTTCAATAAACGCTGTGTCAAACAATGCTTTCAGATATGGTCCCGCTATCGTGTAAGGTATTTTAGCCGTATTAATCCACGGCAGTAATTTATCTTCGCCGTTTTCGACTTTTCGGCGGTTCGTACCGTCTGTCGGATGTTCGATAAACAACGCTTTTTCGCCCATTTCGAGTTTTTCTTGTTTATCGGAATCCATATCCCAGACCTTGCTGCCCCGCAGCGGATGCCGGTGAAACAGATATTGATAAATCAGCACCGGCAAAGCGTGCAAGTCAGTTAATCTGCTAGGCAATTTACGATTCGTATCATTCAACGGCAGAGACAGCGTTTGCATAACTTCGGGAGCAATGAAGTCCGGCGTTCCAACAACGTCCGGCGGAAATAATCCGGGAACAACGAGTCCGTCGATATCAATAATGCAGGCATTGCCGCCTTTGGGGTCAACGAGACAGTTCTTATAAGACAAATCGCTGTGAGACAAGCCGGCAAGATGCAGACGGCGAGTTCCGCGGGCAAGAGAAAGACAAATCCGCATATAACCGATGAGGTCGCCTTTTTCTTCCGGCGGAACGAAGCGGTTAAAATTCTTCGGCGAAGCAAACCATTTTCCTTCTTTTTCTGCACCTTCGAGTGATGTACCTTTGGCGAAGAAATAACATTCTTCATATTTCGGAACGATAATGCCGGTCAATCCTTCGTGTTCGACAATTTTTTCGGGCCAGCAGAAAATCTTTTTCCAGTATTCGCCGCCTGCGAGTCCGAATATCCTTTCGCGGTATGTGCCGACTAGCTTTTCAATACGGTCTTTGCCGGCAATATCTAACTTCTTGCGAAAAAATGCAACGACATATTGTTTCTGCGGATGCCAGTACACGTCTTTAACTCCGCCCTGCATCGGGTCTTTCTTAATGAATTCAACGGGCGAACCATCTTTTGCCGTTAGTTTAATGTGTGTCATAATTTTTACCTCCGTATAATGATTAGTTGTTTGGTTTAACAAATGTTGTCGGTCTAACGATTAAGACAGTTCTATCATCGTGATTGCCTTTCGACCAGAATTTCAGCCACTTTAACAATGCTTCGGATTTTTTCTGCGGGTCGATTGTGTCATCGAAAATTTCTTTGCAGCCGTCTGGTTCTTCATAGCAGCCGCCTTTGAATTTCTTTTCGTAAAACTCTAACCATCGAGGTTCGTCCACAACCGCCGCCTCGGACGGAAAAAATGGGTCGGTGATTCCGTCTGTAACCAGCAGCATCGCTTCAAACGAGTCGCAGAAAGTGAACCGCAAGCGTTTGCGTACCTTTTCTTCAGTGATTTCTTCTTTCATTGTCAGAAAGCGGGTTTGACCAGCGAATTCGCCGCCGTCTGGTTCGCCGAGAACGAAGACCTTTCGAGGGGTCTTTCGAGAGCCGCCGACTGCGTCGGCGGTGTCGTCGAGTATCGTTGCACCGCCGTCTCCAACCCAATATGAAACGATGAACCAGCCGCCTTTTCCGTCATTCAATTCGGGAAACCAGCGAAATGCTGCAGCGAGTAAAGTCGTATTGTAATCATTGATTTTCGTGTCAGGATGTTTCTTTTTATACTCTTCTGCTTCATTGTGAATTTTCACAAACGCTTCGCGAACCGCTATGTACAAAACTTTATCAAGTTGGGATTTCTCCACAAACTCTTTTTCTGTTTCGGGAGCAAGTTTTCCATCAGCATCTGCGAATTCGTTTTTCCAACGCTGTATCTGTTCCATTCTATCCGTGAAAATCACTTTCGTGAATTCCGCCGTCAATGCACTGCGGAGGGTTTGCACAATGGTGCGAGTTGCGATTTCCGAACCTTTGCGGGAATGTTTTGCGCTGCCAGCACCGTCTGCAACGGTAATGAAGTTCCATCCGGCATTGCTGCCGTCTGCCGTCTGCTGTCTGCCGTCAAACTCATAATAATACGCATCGTCCCGCGGCTTGCCGACATGAGCATGAGAACGTCCCCGTATCGAAGCGGCAATTACCTCGAAAGATTTGGCAGAAGTATACGAGACAACTTCACCGCTGCTAACAGAATCTGCATTTTCGTAATCGCCGTAGTTGTCGTAAGGATTGCCGTTTTCGTCTGTTCCGACACAAGGCAAGTCCTTCCACAGCGATTTCGGATGAGCGTTGATGATGAAAGGTTTGGAATCCTGAAAGTTGTTATACAGCGGTTCTGATTGACCTTCCGCTCGCTTGGATTGTTTCTCTTGAAATGCTTCAGCCGTCTGGTGCAGGAAATAAATTTTGCCGTTGTAGTCCATCTTCGGTTTACCATAAAAACGGATGCGATTGCCTTCAAGTAATTCAACTGAAAAACCGTTATCGGTTAACGTTGAGTTAATTTTCGGCTGTGCTTCCGGCTGTTCGCTGACAATTTTTAACTCATCTATGGAAAAATCGAAAATGAATTCATAATCCGTATCTACTGTTGCGTTTGGTATTTGGAAGTCCGCAATCCGTTTTTTAATTTCATTTGTGATAAACGAAACCGGCTTGCCGTCCCGTTCCGTCTGGAACGTAAACGCAATAATCGGCGGTGTCGGTTTCGGCGGGGGTTCATTAACCACCGTTTCAACCGGTTCCGGTACGGAGCTGCTCTCTTTAACAGAGCCGCAATCGTCAGGCTGCGAAGGTGCCGCGGCAGTATTATCCGTCCCTAACGGGACTGGGCTATCAATTTTTGCTGCTTCCTCTTCTGGAACAACTTCATTATTCTTGAACGGTGTGTCAGTTCCCGTATCAAAACCGTCTAAATCGGGATTAGACACTTTTGGCATCTCAACACTTTTTACAGCCGGACGAGTTTTTCCGGTATGCGGGTCTATGTTAGTTCTAGTGTCTTCCATATCGTTAACTCTCCTGCGAAATTTGTGAAAAATATAAAGCAATGTAAAGACGGCTGACAATATAAAAACAGCACAGGCAATTTGCAGAGCTGTCTGATGGCTTATAATCCAATCACTTATGCCGGTTAACAACTGATGTAAAGGCGAATAACCGGTCTCAACGGTTTGTTCTGCGGACTGCTGTTCATTCATAACACGAGTTTAATCTCTTCCGGCGGAGGCGGTAATTCGTCTTTCTGCGTAGAATCGACATTCTGACTCTGTTGACTCACTATCGTTGAGACCCATTGCCAAAACTTGCTGAACGTGCTGCTGTCCATCGTATCAAGCGTAAAAACATCATCCGCGAATTGCTGCAACGGCTCGGTTTTCGCCTTCGGTCCAGCCGCACAAGCAACCACGCGGGCAAACTTGTATCGCTTAATTTTTTCGCACATATTCTTGAACATCAGCGTATCACTCGGTTTGCCGTCCGTCATCACAACGGTGAACGGCAACCAATCACCCTTGCGGTCCGGCGTGGTCTTGACAATTTCCGTGTCGTATTTCTGCAACAGCATCTCCAATGCTTCGCCCAAATTAGTTGCTCCCGTTTCCGGGGCATCTATGTACGGTATTTGAAAGTCCTCTAATGCCGTCAGAGGAACGAGATTCTTCACTTCGCCGTCGAAAGTAATAATGCTCAACGCAACGGTTTCAAGAGCGTAAGGATTTTGTTTCAAACTCGCCAGCAGCGACTGCAAGCCGGAACGAACCGCTACTATCGGTTCGCCCCGCATACTGCCGGATGTGTCTATTAACAAGTAAATGGGTAAACGTCTCATAATCTGTATTAAGGTTTGGCAAGGTTAATTTCCGGCGGAGGCGGAGGCAGTTCACTGCCGCCGGCATCGCTGCCGGTTTCTTCAACTTTCTTACTGCTAGTGGAAATCGATGATGATACCCACTTGAAGAATGCCGCAATCGTTGTGGAGTCCGCCGTATCAAGCGTTACCACATTTTCGGTAATCCGCTGCAGCACCGAAGTATCCGCACCGGAACCCGCGGCGCACGCTACTACGATTCCCCAGCGGTAATTTAGGAACGCTTGCAGCCCGCTCTCGACATTGTCGGTAGGTGAACCATCCGTCATAAAAAATACTAGTGGTTTCCAATCGCCTTTTTCTTCTCTCGTTCCTTTCTTGACTTCGCTGCTAGCACAGTCGGTTACTTTCTGCAATGCTCCGCCGAGCGAAGTACCGCCGCCAGCCGAAAGATTCGGCGGCTGAAATTGTGATAATTCCGTGAGTGGAATAATTTGCTGCACTTCACTCGCAAATGTTATTACACTAATATAAGCGGATTCAAGAGCATAAGGGTCTTTACGGAGCGAGGAATGCAGTAATTGCATGCCGTTCTTCACCGCTTCAATCGGCTCGCCGGACATACTGCCGGAAACATCAAGCACTAAATAAACTGGTAATCTTCTCATAGTTATTCTATGTGCAATCACTTGCACAGTAAAAGGATTAAAGGATAAAATTATTCTACTGACACACCGTAGGACTTGCAAACCTGTTCCAGTCCGTGATTGAATCCCTGCCCGACAGCGCGAAACTTCCATTTGCCGTCTTTGCGGTAAATCTCGCCGAATATCATCGCTGTATTCGTTGAGGCATCTTCCGACAAATCGAAGCGGGCTATTTCTTCATCGGTGGAATTATTAACAATGCGGATAAACGCATCGCTCACCATTCCAAAGTTTTGTTTGCGGACATCATGTTCGTGTATCGTCACTGTAAAAACGATTTTCTGAATCTCCGCCGGTATTTTATCAAGTTTGACAAGCAGCGTTTCGTCATCGCCTTCACCATCGCCGGTGAGGTTATCGCCGGTGTGAGCAACCGCATTGTTTGCATCACGGGATTTGAGTGAACCATCTTCGTAAGTTGCACTATTCGGCGGATAGCACAGTTGGTTGTAAAAGACGCAATCGCCATCGTTTCGGACTTTCCCGTTAGCGGTAAGCATAAAGCAGACCGCGTCGAGGTCAAAGTCCTCGCCTTCGGTTTCACGTGCATCCCAGCCGAGACCAACACGGACATCTTTCAGCCCGTCATCAAGGGCAACGTTCTGCCCTTTCGTTAGTTTGATTCCCATAGTAATTTTGATTTGTTAAAGATTGACTCCGTAGTATCTTGCCAATGCTGCAAGTCCGCCTGCAAAACCCTGTCCGACCGCTTTGAATTTCCATTCGCCGTCTTTTCGATATACTTCGCCGAAAATCATCGCCGTATCGATTGAAGCATCTTCGGATAAGTCAAAACGGGCGATTTCTTCGTTAGTCATTTCATCGACAATCCGAATGAACGCAGACGAAACCTGTCCGAAGTTTTGTACGCGGCTTTCTGCATCGTGAATTGTCACGGTGAACGCAATCCGCTGAACATCTGCGGGAATGGAATTAAGTGTTACCTTGATTTGTTCGTCGTCGCCTTCACCACCGCCGGTGAGGTTATCGCCGCTATGTTCTACACTGCCGTCAGCGGACTTCATCTGATTGTAAAAGATGAAGTCGCGGTCAGAGCGGACTTTGCCGGATTCATTCAGCAGGAAGGCGGAAGCGTCAAGGTCGAAGTCATCGCCGCTTGTTGTTCTGGGGTCCCAGCCGAGACCGACAACGATTTTGTTCAAGCCGCTCGGTAAAACGGTATTCGCGCCTTTTTTTAATGAAATAGCCATTGTAGTTTCCCTTATATTATTGTTTAAGTGTTAAAAAGTGAGAGTATTATAAAATTTTGAGTATGTCCGGCAGCATAATTTTGAAGGTTTGTCCGTTTGACGGTTCTCCGAGAGCCGCCATTTTCCATTCGCCGTTGTGACGATAGACCTTTGCCATGATATAGCCGGTGTAATTTCCGTCGCCGAAGATTGCGCCGAGGATTCCCATTTTCGGTTTAGCGGCATCCCAGCCGAGTCCCATTTTGATTTGGGAAAGTACCGCCCCGCTCTTTTTTTCAAGTGAAATTTTTTGTCCTTTAACGAGTGAAACTGCCACGGTATTATTCCTTATTTTGAGGGACGAGTGTCAAAACTGACTACGGAAAATTTACATTGCGAAATAATTTTACAAAATGATTGAAGATATGCAATAGTTTCTTTAAGAAATGACAAATTTTTGAACAGCAGGCGAAATTGCCGTCTCAAACTGGCACTTTTTGCTCTTGCCAAGTTTAGCGTGTATGCTAGAATTTCCGCAGATTATCACACTAGCTACTCGCCACTAACTGTCAAAATGGGTAAGAAAATGTTATATCAGGTAGTACAGGTAAAAGAAACGCGTTGGCGGGCATTTGCCCCTTATTTTGTAGGGGTTTGGCTTGCTAAAAATTTTTCGAGTCAGGGCTTGTTGTTCGGCGGGTTGTGGTCAGCCGTAATTGTTCAAGCAAGCGGATATGAAGCGGCATTGCCTGCGCAGTGCCGCTCTGGTTTTGTCAATCATCAACCGTTTTCACACATAACAAAATATGATAGAATATGAAAAACAAGCGTGAACACTTTTCCTTGAATTAAATTCAGTAAAAAAACCGCTATGAGAAAAATTCTGATTGCTCCCCGCCGTTACGTACAAGGTCCCGATGTTCTTGCCGAAATCGGTGAACTCCTCAAACCGCTGGGCAATAAAGCCCTTATCCTTTGGGACGGCATACTAAAAAATCTTGTCGGCAATACTGTTCGGCAATCGCTTCAAAACGCCGGTCTCGCCTTCGTTGAAGTTGATTTCCAAGGCGAAGCAACACTTGCCGAGCGCAAACGAGTTGGTAATATCGCTGCTCAAGAAAAATGCGGCATCTCCGTTGCCATCGGCGGAGGCAAAGTACTCGATGTCGGAAAGGGTGCCGCTATCGATAACAACCTGCGCATTGTTACAGTGCCGACCATTGCGTCAAATGATTCGCCGACCAGTGCCGCCTCCGTTTGGTATGACGAAAATCACATCTTTCAGGGCTTCGAATGCTGGTATTTCAATCCCGACCTCGTTCTCGTTGATAGCCGGGTTATCGCCAATGCACCGGTGCGCAGTTTCGTTGCCGGAATGGGCGACGCACTTTCCACGTGGATTGAAATGGAAGCGTCCATGCAAAGCCGCACGAAAAATCTCGCAGGCGGTACACCAACGCTTGCTGCAACTGCACTTGCGCGGCTTGCTTTCGACACGCTGTTTGAATACGGCATCGATGCCAAGCGGGATGTCGAAAATCACAATCTGACACCGGCAGTCGAAAGGGTTATCGAAGCGAATACACTTCTTTCCGGTATCGGTTTTGAAAGCGGAAGTTTAGCAACCGCTCATGCCATCGGAAACGAACTGTCCAACGTTCCTGCCTGTCAAAAAGCCGGTATGATGCATGGCGAAAAAGTTGCTTTCGGTGTTGCAGCGCAACTTTGCCTTGACGATTCCGTTTCGGCAGCATATCGGAACATGGTTTTCGACTTCATGATTCAAATCGGATTGCCGGTGACGTTCAAGGAATTGAATTTGGAACCGCTTGACCCGGCAATAGTTAGGAAGATTGCCGAGAATTGTGCTGCGCCGGGTTCGCTGGTACATTTTCATCCCTTTGAAGTTACGGCACAGAATCTTTACGATGCGATGATGTCAGCCGATGCATTGGGAAGGGAAAGAAAGCCATGACCCCCAAAGAACGCCTTCTAACTGCATTGCAGCGCGGAGTTCCTGACCGGATTCCAACGTTTGAATGGTTCATTGACGATGCCGTTTCGCAAGCATTGTGCGGCAGCAATGACCCTGTCGAAGTTGTTGAACGTCTTGACTTGGATGCCGTCAATATCCGTCCTGATTACGAAAAGACATGGAAAGACGACAGAACTTTTGTGGACGAATGGGGCATTGAACGGAAAACTACCGGCGATGTATTGCCCGCTGCTGTAAATCATCCGATTCAGGATATTGCCGCTCAAGGTGATTACACTTTTCCGCCTCTTGATGTTCAGCATCGGTTCAAGACGCTCGAAAGGGCAATCGAAAAGTACGGTGACCGGCGCGGCATCGTTCTGAATTTGCGCGACGGTTTTTCCGATATGCGGGACTTGCTCGGTTATGAAAACGCTTTGGTAATGCTGCTGACCGATAAGAAATATTACACCGATTTATTGAAGCGTGTCGTTGAGTACAACGTTGCCTTGGCAGCACTTGCCGTCAAGCGGTATGGAATCCAAATCGTGGCAACCACCGATGATGTCGCAACGGGACGCGGTCCCATTATCAAGCCGAAAGTATATGCCGAGATGATTTTGCCGCATTTCAAAGAAGTGATGCAGGGTTATAAATCGCTGGACTTGTACGTCATCAAACATTGCGACGGTGATGTTCGACCGTATCTCGATTGGTGGCTGGGAGTTGGTATTGATTGCCTTGACCCGATTGACCCCGGCGGCGGTCTCGACATGGCGGAGATGAAGGAACAGTACGGCAATCGAATTTGTCTCAAGGGCAACATTGATTGCACTGGTCATCTTTGCAGCGGCACACCGGAACAGGTTTCGGAGGAAGTCCGTGTTTGCATCGAAAAAGGCGGACGCAGCGGACTTATTGTTTCTTCCAGTAACACCATACATCGGGGAGTCAAGCCAGAGAACTACCGCGCCATGCTTGATGCGGTGAGATGGTATGGCAGTTGATGTTTTTTCATATATTGCATTATCATTTAGCCGGTACTCCGGCGCAAATCAAAGCCGCTTTGCGCAAGCAACGGCATTTATTACGAGCGGGAAACTATTGTTTCCCGCTTTCATAATAAAACGTTGCTTTGAAGAAAAATAAAAAACGTCTTTCCTAAAAGCGGGAAACAATAGTTTCCCGCTCGTGGAACCGTCAAACTTTGAAAAACCGAATCGCCCACCAGTAAGGCAATACTCCGCCTCTCTTTGCGATATTTGCCACCCGCCATGTGGAAACGAATATACACACAGCAACCGCAAAAAATACAAAGGCATAAAGAGGATGAAACCACTTAAGAAAATCTATATACCATCCATACTTTACCGCAAAACAGAAAACGCCAAAAAAACATATAGTTGAGACAAAGTACGCAATTATCATCGTGAAATGGGATTGAGAATGTTTTTCAAATGAATCGAATACTGCCTTTTACAGCAAGCCCAAATGATGAACGTGATAAACAAGGGGTAAATGAGCGTGGGTAAATACAAATAAATCCGCGTTAAACACGAGTATTCCCAGTTCGGCAAGAACAATGATGTTGTCCAAACGAATGGAAGACACAAAATAAAATTGGTGACCTTCGTGATGCCATATAACAACGAGTTATCAACTTTAAAAGTTGTCAGCAAGATATTCATTAGAACCAAAAGTTGTAGTATTAAAATCATCAACGCCCATCCCAAGTGCATCCACATATGGATGGAACTTGGTGCTCCGGTAGCCGTGTTTGGCATAGAGTCGGTAAACGAATCGCTTCCACTCTCGGTAGAAGATTGAACGGTCAATACAATTCCGACTATCAATACGACGCAGGCACAAAAGAACAGATACACGCCCGGACCAAATGAAGTGAGTTCTTCCGCCATTTTTCGTTTGTAACCGTCAATATCTTCGAATACTTTTTGGTACATCCACGCAACATGTGCTATTCCTAAAACAATCCCCAATCCTGCGCATGCAAATCCGCCCCCTTTATTGAGGGGTGTTCTTTTTCCCGCTAATCCTGACAAAGTCAGCCATACAGGATATATGAAAAAAATTCCCAGCCAAAAGGCATAGACAGAGAATCCGCTTTTCGATACTTTTCCCACTATCGGCACCGTCGCTTCAAGCCACGGCAGAAGGAACGAGATAAAAGCAAGGGCGGCAGCAACTAGAATCGTGATGTCGGCAACCGTTGTGCTGCTGCCGAAAGATTTACTACCAGCGGAACTGACTCCAGTTCCGCATTTGATACAAACGATTTGTTCGGGATTGAGCGCAACGCCGCAATGACGGCAAAACTTTTTATGTCCGGTAGGTTTTGCGCCGCAAGACATACAAGCGGCGGCTTGCTCGGAAATTGAGTTTCCGCAATTCGTACAAAATACTTGTTTCGGTATGGTCGGCACTACCACCGCTGGTACAGACTGTATTGGAGCCGGAACAGGTTGCGATGGTGTTGCAAATTGCGGTACGGAGACCGGAGTTTTACAAGCAGGACAATTCAGGGTACGTCCGGCGTGTTTGTCTTTGGCGTTCAATTTACGGTCACATGACGGACAGGAGAATGGAATAGTCATATCGAATTTACGTGTAAAAAAAGTTTGGCATAATAATTCTTGGTAAAAGGCGGGACAATCTTGCGATTATGGTTCTGTTTCGCAATCTGACGATTGCGGCTCTGATTCGTTTTTAATCAGTGATTCTTCTTGTCTGCTGCGGGCTTCTTCTGCTATTGCGCGTAATCTTTTGACACCGGATGCCGTTCTGGAAGAAAAACCAAACCAATAAACTCCGCACTCTGCTGTCAATCTCGACTCAAATTCTTCTTTCGTTTCTTCACTGATAAAATGTCCATATTTACTCATAAACGTTTTTACTGCCGCCTCATTTTTCTTGACAAGTGTGCCGCAATAATTTTGAAGATGTTCCCTCAGTGCGTCACGAATGTCCGCTTCCGGTTCTTCGCCAAGAAGACACTTATTAAGTACATCTCGAATACCCACTTCAATCTTGTTAATTTGTTCTTCGCCAAGATTCATTTGAATATGCTCCCTCAGTACATCACGAATACCCATTTCAATCTCGTTGATTTGCTCTTCGGCGTTCTGATTTTTATCTGCTTGGTCACAACCGGCTTGAGCGACGAGCAAAAGTCCCATTGTCAAAACGGCAGCACACATACATAGACGTTTCATTTTTTCTCCTCGTAAAAGGGTATGGAAACCGAGAAGCGGCAACAAGAGACCGCTCAAGACGGGAGCGGCACGCCTATCAGAAACGGAGTAATCCCTCCGACAAAAGAGGTGCATTGTTGGCCTAATGGACAATGCAGATTCTGTCCGTAGTTTACACGTGACACCCCCTTACGGGAGTCACGCAACTTTGTAAACATCGAAAATTTCCTACTCGGTTTCCCGATTGTCATGCAGAAAATTGTCGTCGCCGAAGCGATTCTGATAGTTTGTTGTCGTACTCTTAATTCATTCCATCCGGCACCACGCCGGACGGGTATTTTTAATTACAGAAATCAGTGTATCACGTTTTTTCGGGAATTGCAATAGGCGTAAAAATAATTTTTTCGTAAAAAGAGCCGGAGTACCGGCTAAATACAGGATTAAGGACATGCATGGTCAGGTATTATCCTTGCAATCGGCGGAAAAATCGCTACATTGGAGTTGACCTTTGATTTACATTTTTCGTTCACACTATATTACATTCCACATGCTCACCACTGCGAAAGACGTTTTGAAAGATGCCCGGGAAAAGCATTATGCTGTGCCGGGGTTTAACTGCGTTGCCGACATTATGATTCGCGGCATACTCGACCGGGCGGAAACACTCCGCGCACCGGTTTTCCTGATGCTCTACGCCGCCGAAGTTGACGATAAAACATGGCGGTATTATCCCGCTATCGTTAAAGCCGTTGCCGGGCAATACACGATTCCCATCGTGATGCACCTCGACCATGCTATGGAATTCACCGTCATTCAAGCGGCACTAGATGACGGTTTCACTTCCGTTATGTACGATGGTTCAAATCTGCCTTTCGATGAGAACGTAGAAATGACACGGAAAGTTGTCGAACTTGCCGCTCCTTACGGTGCTTCAGTTGAAGCGGAACTTGGTCTCGTCGGCGGGTTTGATTTGTCAGCGAAAAACAACGCCGCCAACATTCTAACGCAGCCGGATGAAGTGATAACATTCGTTGAGCGCACCGGTGTTGATTCCCTTGCAGTTTCGATTGGCACCGCTCACGGCATTTATTCTCAACTGCCGAAACTGGATATACCGCTTTTGAAAGAGTTGAATGCCGTCAGTACCGTTCCGCTGGTTTTGCACGGCGGTTCGGGAACGCCGGAAGAGCAAATCTGTGACGCTGTTGCAAACGGAATATGTAAGTTTAATGTGTACGCCGACTGCCGCGTTGCGATGTGGAAGTGTTTCAAAAAGATTGCCGCCGAAACCCAGCGCAACGACCCGCTGCCGAAAAGTTATATCATGCAGTTGCAGGAAGCACTCGGCGATGTTGTCGAAGAAAAAGCAAAATTGGCGGGCGCGGTTGGAAGGGTATAATCAACAATCGAATCAATCACTATGAAACTCTTAGCCATCAGCGACCATTACATTTCCCGCCGATACATGGCAGCGGGCTTGGCTTCTCTTGAAGAACACGGCATTAAAATTGATGTCTTTCCATGGGAGCATGAAACACTGGAGGAACTCCAAGCCGCTAATTTGAAAATCGAACAGGGCGGTCCCGATGCCGTTCCGCTTCCATATGAATTGTACGAAATTGTCGGGCAATACGATATTATCGTCACGCAGTTTCCGCCGATACCCGGAAAACTTATCGAGGCAGCCGAGCGGCTGAAAATCATCGGCGTTTTGCGCGCCGGTGTGGAAAACATTGATACCGAAACCGCAGCGAAACGCGGCGTTGTCGTTCTCAACACGCCCGGCAGGAATGCGAGAGCCGTTGCAGAATGTACCGTCGGTTTGATGCTTGCGGAAATCAGAAACCTCGCAAGAGGACACGCTGCATTGAAACAAGGAGAATGGACGAGGGACTTTCCTAATAAGAACGACATTCCCGAATTATTCGGCAAGACCGTCGGCTTGGTCGGCTTCGGTGCTGTTGCCCGACTCGCCGCAAA
>Ga0123353_10001865_pt1 | contig 25941 bp, 18 predicted proteins | sample TergutLab28metaG_3_FD_92763 | JGI IMG/M metagenome (GOLD analysis project Ga0123353, IMG submission 92763) | Labiotermes labralis P3 segment gut microbial communities from Petit-Saut dam, French Guiana - Lab288 P3 | ecosystem: Host-associated > Arthropoda: Insects > Digestive system > Gut ...
GGACGCAAAGTCCAAGAGGAGATTCGTCAGACCGGTTGCCCTCTTATTATGGCTAAAACAACAAGCGCGGAAACAACGCGGCTGGCTGCCGGGTGTTACCGCAACTATATTGTAGCAGAGGAGGTGTTGAAGATGACGCGCACGAACGTTACGAATTTCCGCAACGACATTTTCCGTATGCTCGAGCAGGTAATCCGCTACAACGACCCCATCGGCGTGACCACGAAGGACGGCAGCTGCGTGGTGCTCAGCGAGGAGGAGTACAACGGCATCATGGAGACGCTGTACCTGTACTCGATTCCGGGGCTCGTTGAGGAGATTGTCGAGGCCAGAAACACACCTATCGAAGAGAGAATCCCCGCATCGGAGGTGGTGTGGTGATGTACAGCATTGAATACTCGAAGAAGGCATTGAAGGACATCGAAAAGCTGAAGGCGGCAAAGCTGGGGCCAAAAGCAAAACAACTGGTTGATCTGCTCGAATATGACCCACTTGGCGAATTGAAAATCTTTTGTGAATTCTGCCCTTGTTTTTTGGGTGACAATGCTGTATAATAGCTGCAAGAAAAAGTATGAGGTGCGTACATGCCAAAAATGCCAAAGCTCAAGCCTGAGACAAAAGCCCAAATCAAATACGCCTCCCGCCACCCGGCGGTGTGGTGGAAGGGCGCGGATTTGCCTGAAGAAAAGATCCGGCCATGGGAGGGCGGCATCCAGTTCTTCGCCGAGGCCCTGAAGGGCTTCATGAAGGGCTATGTCAGCCTGAAGGACCACCTGTTCATCGGCATGGGGCCGGGCAAGGTGCCTCCAACGTGGAAAGGCTACAGCAACATAGCGATTTCTGGCTGGGACATGGTTAACAACCCCGTCGTCGGCACCTACATGGACCGTAAGCGCTTCAGTGAGCAGGCGCACCGCTGGATGATGCGCTTCAACGCGACGCTCAGCCCGCTGTTTATCCTGATCCAATGCTTCAACCTCGGCATTTCGCCCTTCCAGCGCGTCATGCTCTGGACGCTGGTCACCATGTTTCACAATGTCATGAGCACGGCCAATCTTGTGAGCGAAACAAAAATCTGGGCGGGCATCACGCCGCACGACGAGCAGCGCAGCATCCTCCAGCTGTGCCGGGTCATAGGCAACCAGTTGTCGGATGTCTTCAACGCGGTCCCCATGATGCTCATGGGCATGAAGGAGCTCCTCGGCCTTTCGGATTACCAGATCATGATATACGGGGCCATCCTGTTCGCGCCGTTCACGGTGTTCTCCCGCTGGCTGCCCTCCTTCGCCAAGCAGCGCGTGGACTTCACCGTGCAGGTGAAGGGGGAGGATCAGACGGAGGGCCAGACCGAGCGCCCGCCCACCCTGCGCGAGGCGTTTGCCGTGGTCAAGCACAACCCTTGGTTTATGATAACGACCGCCGCCAACATGCTCCGCATGTTTTTCCCCATACAAGATTACATGTACCAGTACCGTTTCCTTTTCCCCAAACTAATGCTGGGCGGCAGGATGTATGACGGCCTGATCATCTGGGGTATCAAAAACGTCACATTCGGCCTCCCCTGCCTCCTGCTGCAGCCCTTCGCCAACAAGGTCGTGGGCAAATTCAAAAGCAAGGTGCAGTTCCTGCGGTTCCAGGAGCTGTTCACGGTGCTCGCGCATATTGGGATGTACCTTGTGGGCTACCAGAGCTGGCCGCGGATATTCATCCTGTTCACCATCGAAATGTTCCGCGGGATCATAGACAACTGGGCCCCCGTGCCCCGGGAGACGATCAAATACGAGATGCTCGACTATGTGGAATGGAAGACCGGCCAGCGCGGCGAGGGCGTCACGATGTCGCTGGACAGGATGCTCAACGGCGTGCACGGCGGCACGAACAAATCGCTGAAAGAGAACGTCCACGACTTCGTGAACAAGGCCGTGTTGCAGTGGACCGGCTTCATGGGTTTTGACTACTCCACGGAGGAGCAGCCGGACCGCTTCCTGAACACCATCTGGCCGCTGACGCACTGGGGCAAGATAGCGGGCGGGCTTGTCGGTTTTGCGTCTCTGCTCTTGTTCAAGTACCCCCACAACCCGGAGGAAGTGGAGGCTGACCTGGTGGAGCGGCGCGCTCTGGCCGCGAAGCTGAAGGAAGAGGTACAGGGATAAAGGAAAGATAAAACCCGCCGCCTGGCCGCTGTTCCAACGGGCCAGGCGGCATTTTTTGCTGTTAGCCGGTCACGGCGACCCTCACGGTCTTCGCAGCCTCTATGCCGTTCCAGCTGAAGCGCAGCGTCACATCCTGCGTGCCAACCGCCGTGCCCGTGAAGACAACGTCGTACATCTGCGTGGGGTAATCCTTGTTGCTGTTCGTTTCGGAGTACCTATTGAGCACGCGGGTGACCTTGTGCTCCGTATCTATGATGATGCCCTCCGAGCGCTTGACCAGGCTGATGCCCGCGTTGCCCGCCGCGCCCTCCATGGCCACAGCCGCCTCTGCGGGCAGCGCCAGAGCGCGCAAGGAGCCCTTCTTAGTCTCGCCAACGCTGAGTTTGACCACCGCCGGGATGTTGGGCTGCAGCTCCTGCTCGATGTCATCCAGGCGCCAGACCTGCCCGCCGCCGAAGGGGTTGCCGATGCACACATACATCCCATACTGCGTGGGAAGCAACACGCGTGCCCCAAAATTTTCCGGGTTGCCGAAGCCGCTGAGCGTCACCGGCTTGAAGTTTCTGCCGTCCTCGCTGACAAACAGGTCAAAGCCGCGCGGGTTGGTTGATTCAAGAAACTTCGCTACAGAGAGCAGCTCGAACAGGGTCTTCACCAGGCCGCCCGAAATGGGTATGAAGTTGAGCGCGAAGAGCTTGCCTACGGAGCCTAGGATACCGGCGATTTTCATCAGGTCCATGTCTCCGCCCAGCGCGCCGCCTAAGGCGTCCAGCAGCGCGCCGTCTACGCTCCTGTTGATGCCGCTGATGAATGCCAGTACGATGAACCAGCCGGCGATCCGTTTCATCACGCTCAGGTCCCAGGTGCTCGCGTATATTTTGCCGTCGTCGAAGGCCATCCACCAGATGTACTGGTTGAAGGAGGTATTCGGCCGCCAGTCGGCCCCCGTGAAAAAGCCAGCGCGCTGGTTGCCGATCACGGGCAGGGGCGTGCCTGTCTTGTCCTTCGCGATATATTTGCCCGTTGTGTCGCCGACCAAGACCTCCCAGTTGTCGTCCGCGTCAAAGCGGAAAATGAAGGGCGGGGCGTAATGCTCGTCAAAGGATTCGCGCACCAGGCCCTGCCCGAGGCTGGCGGCCAGGAAGGGCCCGTTGGCAAAGGTTCCTAAGTATACATAGTCTTTGCCGTCAAAGGTGGCGACGTAGGGCGAGGCTGAAACCAGGTTCGCCAGGCCCATGCCGTCGGGATATTTCGCGTCGGTGGAGGGGCCGACGACCTGCGTGATCACAGGGCCGCCGCTCCCCTGCGGGGTGAGCTTGAATACGTTGAACCCGAAATAGGTGACGACGGCATAAAGCGAGCCCTGGAAGCCGACCATATCCCAAATATAGGTCATGTCCTCGAATACGCCATCCGGCTGGGACTGGAAATCGGGGTGCAGCTTCAGGTCCGCGAACAGCTCCCAGCCGCTGTGCTTTTCGCCCTCATTGGGCGTGAGGTTGGTCAGTTTTTTGCCGTCCGTGACGAATATTTTGGAATCAAAGGTGCCGATGTACAGCTTGTCGTCGATAATCGCCGCCGACCTGTAGTGCTCCATGGCCTTCGCCCGCCCGGTTTCATTGTTCCACGGCAGGTTATCCCACATGACAATCTCAGGTTCGTCGCCCAGCTTGAAGTCCGGCGAAAACCGCACGACGATGGAGTAGTTGAACACCGGCGTGTTGGTCAGCCCCGCGCAGACATACAGGTCGCCTTTGAAGACGATCATCCTGCGCCAGCCGCTGATGGCGGGGTGCTCGTACACCAGTTCCCAGGGGGCGTCATTGTCCGCCGCGCGCTGGCGGTAGATTTTCCCCTTCATGTCAGTCGATTGCTCCGGTATTCCGCCAATCACCCTGATCAGGTCCGCGGCGGACGCAAGGCTTCCATCGCCAAGGTACTCCGCTTTCCCCAGCAGCGTGCCGCCCATGTCCCGGTTCATGCCCACCCACAGATAGTCGCCGTCCGTCTGCGCGAACATCTCCGCGCACCAGGCATAGCTGTTGTGGATGCCAACCTCCGGGTCTGAGGCGATGCCGTCAATGGGCCCGAAATTGCCCGGGTTGGAAATCTTTTGCGCGGCAAAGGCCGGCACCGCCGTTGTGACCAGCATGGATACGCACAGGACCAGTACCAGCGCCTTTTTCATGTTGCCTGTCTTGGTTTGCATATTTTCCCCTCCGTAAAATGATGTGCGTTCCGTCAGCGGGCCTTCCAGTCAAAGCTGAACAACAGGCCCTGCGCGCCGCCTGTCATGTTGGCGGGCTTGTTTTTCTCAAAGGAGATGAGGAAGGCGTCGAGCATCCCCTGCTCCTCGAAGAGGATGGTGCCGGTCAGCCGCACCTGCCCGGGAGGCAGCTGCTCGCAGATGGGGCTGGCGTAGCTGAAGGCCCCCGCCCACCAGGTGCGCTCCGGGCCGAACTCGGCGTAGAGCTTATCCCCCAAGTAGACCTGCATGGTCATCTCCAGCTCGGTGTTAGATGCGTCGTAATGGAAGGGCCGATCGGCGGGTCTCTCGTAGAGCCCGATCTCCGCGCCGCTGGCCACCGCGTAGAAGCCCTTCCATATCTGTATTTGCCAGTCCCGGCCCTGGTACGAAAAGGGGAAGCGCCGGGTATCCAGGCAAAACAGCAGCAGCGGCGCCGCCATATCAAACAGAACATTGAAGCCCAATTTGCGGTTCCAGCCGTTGGGCGTCGTGAGCACCATCTCCCGGTCGACGCTGTACGCGAAGCCGGAGCTGAACAGGCCGTAGCCGTTTTCGCCCGAGGTAAGCCCCGTGGCGGCATTGTAGAACATCCCACTGGCCGCGCCCACCTTTTCGCCCTTGCGGGTGCTGTAGATGCCCACAAGCCGGTATACATCGGGCTCCTCCGTCTCCTGGAAGGCCAAATAGACATCTCGCAGCCCGTTTTTCAGTATAAAGGGCAGCATCTCCACCGCCACAAAGTCCAGGGGCGGGGTCTCGTCGTCCTCCGTGATGATGGGCGTGTAGGCGTAAATGCGCCGGAAGGCCTGCGCGTCGCCGCTTCCGTTGGCGATCTGCTGCAGAAAGTTCAGCAGCCCCAGGCGTATGGCATTGCCGGTGCCGGGGTGCAACAGGTGATAACCTTTCCCGGCGGCGGGCACCTCAAAACCGCCCTCCGGGTTGTTGATGGAACGCTGGCCGGAAGCCAGCACGGCCTCCTGTTCCGGCGTGGTGGCGTATGCCATGGGCATTGCCGCGCTCGCCGCGAGGCATACAGCCAGGGCGATCCCCAGGGCGCGCGGGAGTAAGCGAGTTCTTTTCATGAGCATATAACGATCCTTTCCAACTCCAATATATGCCCATTATACCGCATATCCCGCAAAAAATCAAGGCCATAAATACAGACAGCGAAACTTTCCATTTATATCGTAACCCCGCAAGATGAGAGCAAGATGAGCGCCGCATTAATGTTTGATTAAAATTGGCATTCAATTTCTGCGCGGCGGGGAAAAATTCATCTCTTGCCTCCCGCGCGAAGTGGTGGTATAATAGGCTCATGCCACAACGAAAAAGGAGAGCGCCCATGCCGCTTGAAGCCCTTCTCCATGAATTGGAGCAGAATCTATCGGAGAGCCTGAGCGTGGAACACCTGGCCGAGGCCGGGCTGTTTTCACGCTCCCAGCTGTACCGGGAGTTCTACAGCGCCACCGGCCACTCCGTGAAGGAGTACGTGCGCAAGCGAAGGCTTTCCAGGGCCCTGGCGCTCATCCGGCACACGGATACGCCCCTGGAGCAGGTGGCGGGGGAATGCGGCTTCGGCTCGCAGCAGGCCCTGTGCAAAAGCGTGAAAGCGGCCGTGGGCCTCACACCCACGCAGTACAAGGCAGGCGGCGGCGAATGCTTCTTTCCTCCATGTGACGGAAAAACATGGCCGCAGCCCGTCACTGTCTCACCCGAGACCATTCCGCCCACGCTGCGCCTGCGGTACTACGACAGCCGCCTGGCCGGAATCGAGGACAGGGCCCTGGCGTGGCTGTTCGCCGAAAGGCCAGGCTTCAATGGAAGGGTATTTGGCCGCAACGGGAAGCAGCTGGGCTCGAAACTCTGCTATGAGTTATATATCGAGGCATCCCCCATACCCCCCTCACTCCACCCCAACGAATCAGCGGATTCGCCGGGGACCCCGGCGCCCGCGAAGGGGGCTGATTCGGACTTCCAGCCCGCCTTCTCCGGCACCTTCGCCGGCATCGCCTGCCCCAATATAGAGGAGGAGATCAACGCCGCATGGGACTACCTGTACAACACCTGGCTGAAGACCAGCATGTTCGCGGCGGCCACCGGGCAGCAGTGGATAGACATGCCCTTCTTCGAGGAGTACATCCACATGAACGGGCAGGTCAGGCGGCTGCAGCTCTACCTGCCGGTGGAGAAAAAACCGGGCTTCCACAGGATAGAACTGCGCCGCTGCGGGGAGATGCGTTTCCTGGCGGCCCGCCGCTCCGGCCCGGACGCCGAAAAGGCCGCCTCCCGGGCCGTGATGGACTTCCTGGCGGCGCGCCACCCCCGGCTGGCCCAGAGCGCACGGCAGTTCTATGTGTCCGCCATGCCGGATACAGGGCCGGGCCTGCGGCTGGTGGGCGCGAAGACCTATACCTGCGGCATCGCGCTGCAGGCCCCGCTTGAACTTTCTCCCGGCTGCACGGAAGTGGAAAATATCAGTTGGCCCGCCGGGGAATACGCCGTGCTGGAGGGCAGCTGCTGCGGGAATACCGGGGCCTACGAGGCCGTACTGGACGCCTGGGTGCGGGGCTGCGGCCTGCACGTCGGGGCAGGCTCCTTCGCCCTGTACGAGACCGACGGCAGCTACGACAAGCAGGACATCCGGGTGAAAATTTACCGGGAAACCGAAAAATAGTACGTTCGGACAATTATTTTGGAACGAACGGACAATACAGAAGCAAAAATTTGTGCTAAAATAGAGCCAACTAATCTGTGTAAGGGAGTACCAGCATGAGCGAGCCCATGCAAAAACCAAACCAAGCCCCGGAGGGCTACAGCCCAAAGGAAATCCCCGAAATTATGAAGCTGGCGGGGGAAATCAAGACGACAACGCATGCGGTCAAATCCGCCAACGGCGGCAGCTATATCGACGGCGTGCCGTGGCTGCGATGGGGCGAGTGGAAGGACTGCACCTACGGCGGCGCGCTCGCCCTCATCTTCGACGCCATGGGCGTCAAGATAAGCTACGAGGAGATCATGGGGCTGTCGGGTTCCTGCTACAAGGCCATTCTGGGGGAGGACTGGGACCCCAGCAGCGAGATGCCGCAGGTGGGCGTCAACTGCGAGCACAACGCCCCGCAGGCGCTGGGGATCAAAGCGTACAGCCTGAAGGACGCAAAAAAGCGCGACGCGAACGTGATGAAAAGCCTGGATAAGGGCTTCCCCGTTTTGGTGTGCGGCCAGAGGGCCGCACCGGAGTGGACGGTGCTCACCGGCTATGAGAAAACAGGCGGGGAGGTGAAGTATTTCGGCCGCACCTACTTTGACTATGAGGGCGCGCCGGAGGACGAAACCTTCACCGGCAATCAATATTATCTCGCGAACCAGTACCCCGGTGAGTACCCAAACGGGCTGCTTCGATTTTACGACAAAACGCGCAGGCCCCTCCCGCCCCGTAAAGCCCTGAAGATTTCCCTGGAAACCTGCATCAAAACCTTTGAGCCGGCCCGCGGCGGCTATAAAGAGGGCTATGACGCCTACGACGTCTACATCGCGGGCTTCGAGCTGGGCGACGAGGATTACAGGGCCAAATGCACGAACGACCAGTATCATGTCGGCTCCCTGATGGACGCCAGGCGCGCGGCGCACATCTACCTGCGCGAAAGCGCCGATTTGCTTGCGGGCGAAAACCGGGTGAAACTATTGGAGGCGTCGCAGCTGTACCGGGCCATGCTGGACAACATGCTTACGGCTGTCCCCTATGAAAAGACGAGCTCCGTCTTCAACGGCAGTGCAAGCCCCGTGTGGAGCGCCGAACAGAGACAGGCCCTGGCGAAAGCGTTGCGGGAAAACAAGGAGCTGGAGAAGCAGGTGCGCGTGCTTGTCGCGGACATCCTGAAGCATTGGAGGCGTACAAAATGAGCGAACCCATCAAGCAGCCGAGCACTGCCCCGGAGGGCTACAGCCCGAAGGACATGCCCGAGATCATGAAGCTGGCGCAGGCCGTTGCCGGCAAAGATGCGTTCCCCTCCGACAGCATTGCCGACCCCTTTGCTGGTGGGGAGCCGCCCCGCGCGAGCAACCGTATTCTGGGCTGCCGCCCCATCATGCACTGGGAGAACTATTACCTGCCCTCCGCAATCTGCTCTGTGGCGAAGCTCGCGGGCTTTGACGAGGGGGCGCTGACGATGTTTGATAAAAACAACGGTAACAAAGGAACGCATTTCTTTTCGGCTATCACGGGCGATATGTTCACGCCCATGTATGAGTCCATCGATGAAAAGCCCAGCGACAGCGGCTTCACCGCCTGTTTTTTCGCGCCGCAGGTAATCAAGAGGGCCTATGCCGCCTTCGGGCGCAAATGCATCTATCTCTCGGCGGCGTATATCGAAGAGAATCTACGCGCAGTGATAAATGCCGTCAAGGCGTCGATCGACAAGGGCCTGCCCGTGCTGTCCTGGGGCTGGGGCAACGCGAATGTAAGCTTCGATGATTTCAGCAAACCCCATGACCTGACGGAGGGCTGCTTCATCGGCGCGTACGAGAACGACCAGCTGTTCGTAAATGGCCCGGACTGGATGGCCCTGGACGGCGACGGCTATTCCACCACCGCGGACGGCCTGTCAGGGAGCAAGGGCCTGTTCTTCGTGGGCGAGCCCATCGAAAAAACGCCCTTGCGGGAGGTTTGCGCAGAGGCCTTCGCGGCCATCCCGGCGCGGCTGACCCTGCCGCCCGCCGAAGGCGTTGTCTTCGGCAAAGCTGCGTTCGACTTGTGGGCCGATACCCTGCTGGATGAATCGCGCTTCGCGGGCAAAACAAACGAAGAACTCAAAGGCCTGATTTGGCCTCTCCATTGCAAAGCCTTCTGCAATGTTTGCACCAGCAACGCCGATCATTTTGTCAGGGCCGCCGCGCAAGAATTGGAAGTCGCCGCAAAGCTCCTGCCGCTCTACGAACGATTCTATCAATGCAAGGACAGGATATGGAAGCGCAGCGGCGGCTTTGAGCCGCCCGTGAAAAAATTCCGAAAGCGCAAATTCCGAATGAAAATCGCGGTGCTGCTGCGGGAAATGGGCACGATTTGCGATGAGATCGCCGAGAGCTATAAGCCCCGGGAGATGCCGGAGATTATGAAGCTGGCCGAAGAGCAAGCCGCGAACCGGCCTATTTTCCACGAGACGCATCACGTGAACGGTAGGCCGGACAGCTTCGAGACCGACCGGCTGATCATCCGGCATGTGCGCCCGAATGACTGGCGGGACATGCAGGCGCTGGCCGTCAGCAACAACGCTTCGCCCTACAGCGACTGCGACTGGCTCTGGCCCACGGACGACGAGGGCGTCCAGAAGATGTGTTTGCCGGGAAATCATTCCTGGGCGGTGGAAGTGAAAGCTCTGTCCAGGCTCGTGTGCATCGTCAATTTCAACGGCCTGGACAAAGAGAAAAAGATGGACATCGGTCACGTAATGAACGGCGCGTACCTCGGCCACGGCTACGAATACGAGGCCCTGGCCGTTCTGTATGACTACTGCTTCCGCTATACCTCCGCCAAAGCGATCATCGCCCTGTGGGACATGGACAACAAAGAAAAACTCGCGCCCCTGGAGAAGCTCGGCATGGAGCTTGTCAGCACGGGGCCGGGCAAGGCCTGGCGGCCAAATGCCGAGGGCGTTATTCGAGACATTGAGGGCTGCACGGCCGTCGTCACGAGAAAACAGTGGGAGTGCGCTAACCCCACCGGCTATCGCCCGAGAACGATGCCCGAGATCATGAAGCTGGCGGGGGAGATCAAAGTGAACAAGCCATACACAGTGAAGACCGGACGCGGCGGCGCGCACATCAGCGGCGTGCCGAGGCTCCGCTGGGGCCAGTGGCAGGACGATAGCTACAGCGGCGCGATGGCCCTCCTGCTGCAAGTAGCGGGCGAGGACATCACCTACGAGCAGGTGGCGGCCTGGTCGGGCTCCTGCTATCGCATTTGCCAGAAGGACGACCTGTGCCCCAGCGGCGCGCTGCCGCAGATCGGCTGGGTGGACACGAAAAACGTGGAGAATGCCATCGGCAGGCGGCACTATTCCGTGAAGCGCAAAAAGCGCAGGAGAAAGCTGAACCGAATGCTGATGGAGTCCATTCATCAGGGGATACCTGTGCTGTGCGGGCATCCACGCGTGGAGGACGAATACGGCATCATCTGCGGATACCAGAAGAAGCCCTTCCAAAAATTCCTGGCCTACGGCAGGAGCTATTTCGACTATGAGCGCCCTGCGCAGGATCAAATCTACACGGAAGACCAATACTTCCACGCGGATAACTACCCGGGATGGCAGCTGGAGTTCTACGCAAAAAAGGGCGAGCCGATTTCCGCCGGGGAGGCGCTGAAGGCCTCCCTGGAGGCCTGCATCAAAATCTATGCGCAGGAGCCCACGGAAAAGTGGGCCATTGACGCCGGATACAAATTCGGCGACGGCGCCTACGCCATCTGGATCGACAGGCTGGCCGATCCAGCGCCCGCGCAGTTCGAATACGACGGTAAGCTGCACCATCATTTCCGCGCCCTGACGGACGCGCGGCGGGCGGCGTCGGTCTATCTGCGCCGGAGCTGCGCCCTGCTGGATGGCGCGAATCGAGAGCGGCTTGAAAAGGCCGCAGGCCTGTATGAGGAGATGACACAAGCATTGCTGCGTGTGCGAAAGTACCACACAGAAGAAGTTGTCATGTTCGAAATTGCGCAGGATTTCGCGTGGTCGGAAGCGGACCGTGCCCTCTTAGCGGAAACCTTGCAGCAAATCCGGGAATGGGAGGCGCAGGCGCGCGTGATCGTGCAAAATATACTTGACAACTGGGAGGATGCGTGACATGAGCGAGCCCATGCAAAAACCAAACCAAGCCCCGGAGGGCTACAGCCCCAAGGAAATCCCTGAAATCGTGAAGCTGGCGGGAGAGGCGCAGCACCAGGCGCAGGAGGCCATCGCGATGCAGCAGCCGGAGATTATCACGAGGGGCTTCCTGCTGGCGGGCTTTGAGGCCGCGATTGACCTGAAGGACGAGCACTGGCCGGGCATGGACTGCGCCAAGGCCGCCCTGAAGGATAACCTGCACAGGCTCGGGAATGCCGTCCAGCCAGTGCGTTTCTACGATGCATGGGAGGCCGACCCCAAGGCGAATTACAAACGCAGGAAGAACCACTCCAGGCGCTATTTCTTTGCCGGGGTGGAGGTAACGAGCCTTGCGGGAATACCCGAAGGGTTCGTTACGAAAAATTTCCCGGAGACAACCTTCGCCCTGTTCAAGGAACGCGATCACGGCTCGCCAAAGTTCAAATGGCTGGAAGAGGCAGGGTACAAGTTCGATACGAAGTATGCGGAAAACCATGCGATGGACATCGAAATCTACGATGACATCGAAGACGAGGGGCCGGCATGGGACGCGCTGATTCCGATTGAGGGCTACCGCCCGAAGACGATGCCGGAAGTCATGCGCATGGCCGGGCAAGCACAGGGGCAAGCCGGGGAGCACGGCGCGCCTTTGGCATCATCGTCCTCCGGGGGCAGCGGGGCCATCCCCAACACCAACATCCACCGGCTCATCACCAGTATGCACGGCGAAAACTACTGGTTCAACGGCTGCGCGGCCTATGTGATGGAATGCCTTGGCGAGCCCGACTACGACTACTGGTTTTTCGCGGGGCTGACGGGCGACAACTTCGCCCAGGTGTACGCCCGCGACCATTTCCGGGGCGACGGCTGCGCAACGGATTATCGCCTCAGTGACGGCGACCACGCCTGCGTTCTGGATATATTCAGCCGCTGCGGCTACGAGGCCGAGTTCATCCCGGAAACGCAGCTGCGGGCGAATCCGCGGCCCTGGCTGGAAAAGCTCGTGGAATCCATTGACAGGGGCATCCCTGTGATCCGTTATTGGTGCGGCTGGCATGTATGCGTCGGCTACGAGGACGGCGGTCAAACCCTGCTGTGCATGACGGGCGACAACGAAGAGCCCTATCGCGTCACCGCCCAGGAGCTATTCGAGGGCGGGCAGGAGCACAGGGACGTGTTCCATTGGTTCGGCTGGATTTTCGTCGGCGAAAAGAAAGAGCAGAAAGACTTGCGGCAGCTCTACCGTGATGCGATCCTCAACCTGCCCCGCGTGCTGACCACCAAAACAGAGGGCTATTGCTTTGGAGCGCAGGCTTTCCGGGCGCTTGCCTATACCCTGGAAAGCGGCGCCTTCGACAGCGGGAAGCCGGAGGGCTTCAATGGCTGGGATGCGTACACTGTCTACACCTGCAACCTGGCGACCAACAGCGGCGGCTGCCAGGGCTTTTTGCAAAAAGCGATGGAGCTCAACCCCGACATGGCCTTTTTGACCGAGGTCGGCAGGCAGTACCGCCTGATCAACTTCCTGTGGAATAAAGGCGAATGGCGAAAGAACATGCTGACCCGCCGCGAACGCCGGGCCTATGTCCGCCGCTACGGCAGGCACAACCTGGAGGGCCTCAAGCTCGGGATTCACAATTTCTCAGAAAAAGCTTTTTTCAACAGACGCAAACGGGTGAAAGCCGCCGCCATTCTGCGCGAAATGGCCAATTGCATGGACGAAGCCGTGCACATACTTGAGGAAGGAATACAGGATCTATGAGCGAGCCAGTAAAAAAGCCAATCCAGGCCCCGGAGAGCTATTCCCCGAAAGACATGCCCGAAATCATGAAGCTGGCAGAGGCAAAACAGGCCAGCATAGCCCAAGCTGCCGTCAAGGCCGCGCCCGCGACCATCAAAACGAAGGCGCGCAACGCCGTGCGCATCATTGAGCTGCCCGCCTGCAAGATGGTCAGCTCCGGCCGCTCAAGCTGGGATAAGGCCTTCGAGCCGGAAGGACCGCTCACGCGCTTCGGCAAATGGATGACCGCGTTCAGCAGGAGCCGCACAGATCACCTGCTCATCAGCGACCTGATGTGGGGGCCGGCCTCCGGCGAGTGGGTGGAATGGGCCTACGCCGTGAGGGAAATCCCCGATGGGATTGATGGCTTAGAGGTGATCGACTTCCCCGGCGGGCTCTACGCCGTGGCAATTAGCGTGGACGGCAATGACAAAGACCACGACCAAGTGCATAATGGCATCAAAAAATGGGTGGAGAAGAGCGGCTGCTTTGCACTGGATGCGAACGACCAACGCTTTTGCATGGGAACCATCACTTCACCACAGTGCACGAAAAACGTCATGGGCTATGAGCAAATGGACCTGTATTTCCCGATCCGGATCAAGGAGGCGGATGAAAAATGAGCGAACCCATCAAGAAACCCAGCCCGGCCCCGGAAAGCTATAGCCCAAAAGACATGCCGGAGACATGAAAATAGCCGAAGAACAGGCCGCGACGCGCGGGTTACGTGGAACAAGGAGACGAAGACGCTGGACATCGCGCCCGGGCTGCCTGCGGGGACATACAACGTGACGCTGAAGGCCTCCAACGGAGAGAGCCCCGACGCGGTGCTGATCTTCGTGCTGACGATGCTGCCACAGTTTCATACCCACGAGTGGGGCGCCGATTGGAAAAAGAACGCTGACGACCACTGGAAGGAATGCGAATGCGGCGAAAAGAACAGCTATGCGGCGCACACGCCGGGCAGTTGGCTCGTGGACAAAGCGGCCACGGCAACCGAGGACGGCAGTAGGCACAGGACGTGCTCGGTGTGCGGGTATGTAGAGACACAGGCGATTCCCGCCACAGGCGTCACTCCCGTGAAAACCATCTTCAACACCAGATACGAGGCCACGACGCGCAACTGGCTTCTGTTCATCTTCCTGTTCGGGTGGGTGTGGATGTGGTTCTAAAAACAAAGAACAACGCGCAGGGGTGTACGTGTTGCACCCCTGCGCGTTTGCGTTTGGACTTTACGCGGTCGCGGAGTAAGCCCCGCCGGCGTACATACCGGCGGCGGCGCCCATGCTGGTGCCCGCTATGCCCAGGCTCACGGATAGCGCGCGGTCCACGCGCTGCATGTCCGGGGGCTCCAGGTTGCCCATACGTTCCTTCAGGCGGCGCTTATCGAGGGTACGCACCTGCTCGAGCAGCACGATGGAATCTCTCGCCAGGCCGCTGCCGTCGGCGTCCACCTTGATGTGGGTCGGCAGGTCGGTCTTATATTTCTGGCTGGTGATGGCCGCCGCGATGACCGTTGGGCTGAACTTGTTGCCAACGTCGTTCTGAACGATCAGAACCGGGCGTATACCCCCCTGCTCGGAGCCCACCACGGGGCTGAGGTCCGCGTAAAAAATATCCCCGCGCCTCACTGTCACGTTTATCACTCTCCGTCGTTTTGATGGCAACTTTATTTTTGCCACTTGAGCGTTGGTTTAATCATGAAGGCGAAAAAGTTGGAGAGCCGTCTTGCCTTCCCTACCACTATATTCGCGGGCCGTTTTTTGGTTGATAGTTACCCGCCGCAATCTTCTGCTTGACAAAGCGACGTAAATAGCGTATCCTTAATAGCATCAAACAAACTGGGAGGATACTGCTATGAAACGAGTTTTTGCCCTGCTGATTACCCTGCTGCTGGCGCTGGGCCTGTGCGCACCGGCCCTTGCTGCGCAGGAGGGCAGCTACGAGATCGCGAACCCCTACAGGGACGTCGTCTGGGGCGGCCATGACGGCTGGGACGCCTACAGGAGCAACCTGCACGGCCACACCACCTTTTCCGACGGCACGGACGACATGCAGAGCATGGTGGAGGCGTACTACGCGCACGGCTATGACGTCATCGCCAACACCGACCACGGCGTGACGAGCGTGCCCTGGGACAAAAGGCCAAAAATCCTGCCCCTGCTGCACCTGCCCAACATCAACAGGACCCACGAGCTTCTCAGCAGCGAGCGGGTCAGTGAGATCAACGCGGGCGCGGGCCGCGGCGGCCGGGGGATGCTCCAGGTGCCCATGGGCAACGAGCTCCAGGCGGCCACGCCCTACAAGAGCCACGTCGTGGGCCTGTATACCGATTGGGGCCAGGGCTGGCTGGGCTTCTCCTTCGACTACCGCATCCCCATCGCCGGGGTGCACAGGAACGGCGGCATCACCTTCATCGCCCACCCGGGCGACTGGCTGGAGAGCAAGGACGACCCCGCGATCGCCAGGGACCCCGGCAACGTCAACTATTTCGCGGATATTCTGCGGGACTACGACAGCTGCCTCGGCATTGAAATCTACAACGCCGCCGACAACGAGACCCGCTATGACCGCATCTTCTGGGACCAGCTGCTCATGCGACTGATGCCCGAGGGGCGGCCGGTCTGGGGCTTCGCCGTGGACGATAGCCACAACGTGGGCGACGTCGGCCGCCAGGCGACCATGCTCCTCATGCCCGGCAGAACAGCCGCCGATGTCCGCGCGTGCCTGGAGAGCGGCGCCTTCCTCGCCTGCTCGCGCCGCGACAGGGTTCTCGGCATCGACGTCAGTGACAAGAGCATCCCCTTCCCCGGCGTCACGAATATCGTCGTTGAGGGCAACACGATTACCCTCGAAGCCATCGATTATACAACTATCGAGTGGATCGCCGACGGCGAGGTTGTGGGCGAGGGGCCGGTCGTCGACCTGACCGACCCGAGGATCACCTGCTATGTGCGCGCGCAAATCATCGGGGAGGGCGGCATCACGGCCACGCAGCCCTTCGGCGTGGACAAGGGCGACGGCTACACGCACCCCGACGACGCCCCCAAGGGCCTGGAAAAAGCCCTTTGGTACGCCAAAATGGTTCTGACCAGGAATGTCGCCGCGTTTTTGGCGGAATTTATCGTGAAGCAGTTTGCTTAAGGAGGTTTTATGGCAAAAGTAACCATCGACGAGGCGCTGTGCAAGGGCTGCGGCCTGTGCGTGAGCGCCTGCCCGAAGAAGATCGTCGCCCTGCGGCAGGACGTGCTCAATCCCAAGGGCTTCCATCCGGCGGGCGTGACGGACATGGACGCATGCATCGCCTGCGCGTTTTGCGCCACGATGTGCCCGGACTGCGTGATTACAGTGGAAAAATAACACACCCCCTCGCAAGCGAAGGCAAGCGAAGGACACCCCCCTACCCCCCTCGCAAGCGAAGGGGGCATTAGAAGGAGAATGCTTTCATGGAAAAAGTTTTAATGAAGGGCAACGAGGCCATCGCCGAGGCCGCCATACAGGCCGGTTGCCGGCACTATTTCGGCTACCCCATCACCCCGCAGACGGAAATCGCGGCCTACATGTCCAAGCGTATGCCCAAGGTGGAGCAGGGTTGCTTCCTCCAGGCCGAGAGCGAGGTGGCGGCCATCAACATGGTCATAGGCGCAAGCGCCGCGGGCAAACGCGCCATGACCTCCAGCTCCAGCCCGGGCATCGCGCTCAAGGGCGAGGGCCTGAGCTACCTGGCCGGCTGCGACCTGCCCGCCGTGGTGGTGAACATCCAGCGGGGCGGGCCGGGCCTCGGCGGGATACAGCCCAGCCAGGCGGACTACGCCATGGCCACCAAGGGCGGCGGCCACGGGGACTACCGCATGATCACCCTGGCCCCCAGCACCGTGCAGGAGATGTTCGATTTCACGGCCCTGGCCTTCGACCTTGCCGATAAATATCGAGTGACCTGCATGATCCTCAGCGACGGCATCCTGGGCCAGATGATGGAGCCCGTGGATTTTTCCTCGCTTGCCGCCTATGACAGCGAAGCGGCGAAAAAACCCTGGGCCCTCACCGGCACAGAGAACAAACGCCCGCCCAACATCGTCAACTCCCTCTTCCTGGAGCCCGCCGAGCTGGAACGCCTGGTAGTCGCCCGCTACGGGCGCTATGCCGAAATCGAGAAGAACGAGACCCGCTGGGAGGAGCGCTTCACCGAGGATGCTGAGATTGTCGTCGTGGCCTACGGCGCGACGGCCCGCGTGGCCGCCAACGCCGTCCAGGCCGCCCGCGCCGAGGGCATCAAGGCGGGGCTGCTGCGGCCAATCACCGTGTGGCCCTACCCCAAAGCCCCCCTGGCCGCGTTGGCCGGGCAGGTAAAAGCCTTCGTCTGCGCGGAGCTCAGCATGGGCCAAATGTCCGAGGACCTGGAGCTGGCCATCCGCTGCGCGAAGCCCGTCCACAAATGCACCCGCACCGGCGGCATGGTGATGAGCCCGGAGGAGATTTTGGCGGTGATTAGGGAGGCGAACGAAGGAGGCAAATGATATGTACGAAGCACCGAAAAAGCGCATACGGCAATGGCTGCCCATTGGCATGATTGTCGTCAGTGTGATCGGGTTGTTTTTTGTCACCGATGCACAGGCTCGGCGTCAGCGCGAGGCAATGGAGTATCGGATTTGGCTTTCGGCTTCGCAGCTTAATTATGTCCCTAATCATAAAACTATCTCTGAGCATTTGCGATACGAGATATGTTATTTTTTCTATTGGTTCACAGATTATGATTCACAACGCAGCGACTATCGCATGGCGATCATTCTTTCAAGTGACGATTTGGAGCAACCCATCGAAATTTCTGCAACACAAAAGACTCCCCCGTGGCTTATAGAAAAGGTATACGAAGGAGTTCGTGAACACGTAAAACTTGACTGTCAACATGTGTGCGTTCATCAGGATTTTCGCTACGGTGTTGGATTTAATACGCTTGAAGGCAACACGTTTGAAGTTAATAGGAATCCATATAAAATGGTTAGACACATGAACTTCTGCGTGGAAGCAGGCGAAGAAGGACGGCTTTTTGTAGCCTGGGTTGTTGAATGCAACCCATTTCAAACCGCCATGCTTCAGCTCATCCCCGTCTACCTCCTCACAGCCCTGCTGCTCACCGCTCTTTTCCTGACCCGCAAAAAATACATGAGGTCAACTACATGCCCAACACCCCCAAATCCCACATAAGGAATTTCTGCATCATCGCCCACATCGACCACGGGAAATCCACCCTGGCCGACCGCCTTTTGGAGCTCACCCAGACCGTGGCCCTGCGGGACATGACCGCCCAGCTGCTGGACAACATGGACCTGGAGCGCGAGCGGGGCATCACCATCAAGGCCCACGCGGTCACGCTCTACTATGAGGCGGCCAATGGCGAAACCTATGAGCTCAATTTGATCGACACCCCCGGCCACGTGGACTTCAACTACGAGGTCTCCCGGGCGCTTGCCGCCTGCGAGGGGGCGCTGCTTGTGGTGGACGCCTCCCAGGGCATCGAGGCGCAGACCCTGGCGAACACCTATCTCGCGCTGGACCACGAGCTGGAGCTGGTGCCGGTGATCAACAAGATCGACCTGATTGCCGCCGAGCCGGACAGGGTAGCGCATGAAATCGAGGATATTATTGGGCTGGATTGCTCCGAGGCCCCGCGCGTGAGCGCGAAGACCGGCGAGAACGTGGACAAGGTGCTCGAGCGCGTGGTGCGGGATATCCCGCCCCCCGAGGCCGACGACGACAGGCCACTGCGCGCGTTGATCTTCGACAGTATCTACGACCAGTACAAGGGCGTGATCGTCTATGTGCGCGTGAAAGAGGGCACGCTGCGCGCGGGCGAGACCATGATGATGTTCGCTTCCGGCGCGCAGTACAACGTGGTTGAGGTCGGCAGGATGAGGGCAAATCGAATGGAGCCCTGCGAGACCCTCGCGGCGGGCGAGGTGGGCTACATCTCGGCCTCCATCAAAACCGTGAAGGACGCCACCGTAGGCGACACGGTGACGAAGCTGGAATATCAGGCGAGCGAGCCCCTGCCGGGGTATCGCTCGGCGCTGCCCATGGTGTTCTGCGGGGTGTATCCCGCCGACGGCGCCGACTACGAGGCCCTGCGGGAGTCCCTGGAGAAGCTACAGCTCAACGACGCCGCACTCAGCTACGAGCCGGAGACCTCCGGCGCGCTTGGGTTTGGCTTCCGATGCGGCTTTTTGGGGCTGCTGCACCTGGAAATCGTCCAGGAGCGCCTGGAGCGCGAGTACAACCTCGACCTGGTCACAACAGTGCCCAGCGTGATCTATCATTTCAAGCTGAATGATGGAAGCACGATCCAGATCGACAACCCCACGCACTACCCTCCCCCGGACAAGATTGCTTCCGCCGAGGAGCCCTTCACCAACGCGCACATCTACGCGCCGGCGGAATACGTGGGCACCATCATGGAGCTGTGCCAGGACCGGCGCGGCCTGTTTAAGGACATGACCTACGTCACGGAAGACAGAGTTGACATTCATTACGAGCTGCCCCTGGGCGAGATCATCTACGACTTCTTCGACAGCCTCAAGAGCCGCACACGGGGCTACGCCTCCTTCGACTATGAATTTCTTGACTATCGCGAATCCAAGCTGCAGAAGCTGGACGTGCTCTTGAATGGCGACGTCATCGACGCCCTGTCATTTATAATTCATGCCGACAAGGCTGTGCCGCGTGCACGGCGCATCGCCGAGCAATTGAAGGAGCACATACCCCGGCACATGTTCGAGATCCCCGTGCAGGTGGCCGTGGGCGCGAAGGTCATCGCCCGGGAGACCGTGAAGGCCCTGCGCAAGGACGTGCTGGCCAAGTGCTACGGCGGGGACATCACCCGCAAGAAGAAGCTGCTGGAAAAGCAGAAGGAGGGCAAGAAGCGTATGCGGCGCTTCGGCCAGGTGGAGGTGCCCCAGGAGGCCTTCATGGCCGTGCTAAAGCTGGATGAATAAGCAGCAGAGACGCAGCGGCGCTGCGTCTCTTCATGTATAAAGGCCAGGCCTAAATTTCCAGCGTGCCCTCGAACACCGTCACGCAGTCGCCGATAAGGTACACCGTCTCGTCCGTCACACGGACATACAGGTCCCCGCCGGGCAGCTGCACGCGGATCTCCTCGCCCTTGGGGCAGAGATCGTTCTCCACGGCGGCGGCCACGGCCGCGCAGGCTCCCGTGCCGCAGGACAGGGTCTCGCCGCTGCCGCGCTCCCACACCCGCAGCTTGAGCGTGTGCCTATCCACCGCCTGGGCGAAGCCGATGTTGGCTCTGTCGGGGAAGGGCTCCAGGGCGCACTCCAGCAGCGGGCCTATGTGCCCGACCTCCACAAAGTCCGGGCTCTCCTCGAAGAATAGCACGGCGTAGCTGCCGATGTCCACGCAGCTCAGGTCGAAGCGCTCGCCCTTCACCGTGACGCCGGTATTTACAATTCTCCCGCCGGGCCTGCCCATTTCCACCGAGACGGTGCTCACCCGGCCCTCCTTCGTGTGCACCCGCACGCGCTTCACGCCGTCGGGGGTCTCGATGTCCATGTCTCGCTTGGTGACGAAGCCCTTGTCGTAGAGGTTCTTCGCCGCGCAGCGTATGCCGTTGCCGCACACAAAGCCCTCGCTGCCGTCCAGGTTGTAGACGCGCACCCGGGCGTCGGCGACATCGCTGGGGGTGATGATCACCACGCCGTCGCCGCCCACGCCGTAATGCCGGTCGCTCAGGGCGATGGCCAGGGATTCCGGGCTTTCCACCTGTTGGTTGAAGCAGTTGAAGTAGATGTGGTCGTTGCCGCAGGTCTGCATCTTTGTGAAAACGAGCTTCTGCCGCTTCGTGCGCATACTGGTGATGTTCACAAGCTCCGTGTTGATCTCGCTGTAGCGGCTGCGCAGGCTGTCGGCCAGGGCGTTGGCGGTATCGATGGAGGTCAGGCAGGGGATCCCCAATCGCGTGCTCAGCGTGCGTATCTTCACGCTGTCGCGCACGGGGTCGCGGCCCTTGGCACTGGTGGAGATCACGTACTGCACCGCGCCGCTCTCAATGAGTGTGGCGGTGTTGTTTTCACCCTCGTGTATCTTCGATACCTCCGTGACCTCCAGGCCCGTCGCGCGCAGGACTTTGGCGTTCCCCTCCGTCGCGTATAGCTTGAAGCCCAACCGCGCGAATTTCTTCGCGAGGTCGGGGATTTCAGGCTTATCCTGGGAGCGCACGGTGATCAGCACACCGCCCGTGTGCTCCATCTTGAAGCCCGCCGCCAGCAACCCCTTGAACAGGGCCTCCTCCAGGGTTTTGCCTATGCCCAGCGCCTCGCCGGTGGACTTCATCTCGGGCCCGAGCTGGGTATCCACCCCGTGGAGTTTTTCAAAAGAGAACACAGGAACTTTCACCGCCACATAGGGCGAGGAGGGATACAGCCCGATGCCGTAGCCCATGCTCTCAAGGGATTCCCCTATCGTGCACCTGGTACAGAGTTCGACAACAGGCACACCCGTCACTTTGCTGATGTAGGGCACGGTGCGGCTGGCGCGGGGATTGACCTCGATGACATAGAGATCGCCGTGATATATAATATATTGAATATTCACGATGCCCTTGATGCCCAGCTTATTTGAAATACGTTTAGTGGCCTCGATAATTTGATCGACCATCTCGTCATCCACGTGTATGGCCGGGTAGACCGCGATGGAATCTCCCGAGTGCACGCCCGTGCGCTCGATGTGCTCCATGATGCCGGGAATGAGTATATCTTTCCCGTCGCAGATGGCGTCCACCTCAATCTCCGTGCCCATCAAATATTTGTCCACCAGGATGGGGTTCTCCACGCCGCCCGCGAGGATCACCGCCATGAACTCGCGCATCTCGCCGTCGTCGTAGGCGATGGACATGTTCAGCCCGCCGAGGACGTAGCTCGGGCGCACCAGCACGGGGTAGCCAAGCTTGTTGGCCGCCGCGATGGCCTCCTCCGTGGTCATCACAGTTGCGCCCTCGGGGCGCTTGACGCCGACTTTCTCCAGCAGGGCGTCGAAGCGCTCCCTGTCCTCCGCGCTGTCTATGCCGTCGAAGGAGGTCCCCATGATGGGATAGCCATTTTCATGGAGGAATTTCGCCAGCTTGATGGCCGTCTGCCCGCCGAAGGCGCACACCACGCCCACGGGCTGTTCAATGCGCAGGATAGCGTCGACATCCTCGGGCGTGAGCGGCTCGAAGTAGAGCCTGTCGGCCGTGTCAAAATCTGTTGAAACAGTCTCGGGATTATTATTAATTATAACAGTTTCAAAGCCCAGCTTTTGCAGCGAATGCACGCAGTGCACGCTGGCGTAGTCGAACTCTATCCCCTGCCCGATCCGTATCGGCCCCGAGCCCAACACGACGACCTTGGGTTTTCCGCTGCGCTTTGCCGGGGCGCTCTCGCACTCGCCCTCCGGCACGGAGTAAAAATACGGCGTCGCGGCGTCGAACTCCCCCGCGCAGGTGTCCACCATGCGAAAGGCCGGGGGATTCAGGCAGAAATTGGAGGGCAGTTCGTGCCCGGAGAGCTTCTTCAGGGCCGTATCGGGGTAGCCGAACAGCTTGCCCTGCCTGTATTGCTCGAGTGTGATAGGCGCATTCGCGATGCTCTGCTCATAGAGCGCAAGGCCCAACAGCTTATCCAGAAAGTAATTGTCAATCATAGTGACATCGTGTATTTGCTGTACCGGCACGCCCCGGTGCAGCAGCTCGAAGACCTCGAAGAGCCTCTCATCGGTCGGTTCGCCGATCATTTTCAGAAGGTCTTCCGTGGGGGTATCCAACCATCGGGAGGCGCGCAGGGTGCTGCGCGAAATCTCCACCCCGCGCACGGCCTTCATGAGGGCGTTCTCGAAGCTCTGGCCCAGGGACATCACCTCGCCGGTAGCCTTCATCTGCGTGCCGAGCTTGCGGCTGGCGAAGATGAATTTATCGAAGGGCCACTTGGGGAACTTCAGCGCCACATAGTCGATGGTGGGCTCGAAGCAGGCCATGGTGCAGCCCGTCACGGCGTTGGGGATCTCGTCCAGGCGATAACCTATCGCGATTTTCGTGGCGACCTTCGCGATGGGATAGCCCGTGGCCTTGCTCGCCAGCGCCGAGGAGCGCGACACCCGCGGGTTGACCTCAATGACAGCGTACTCCATGCTGGTGGGGTGCAGCGCGAACTGCACGTTGCAGCCGCCCTCCACGCCCAGCGCCGTCACGATGTCCAGCGCGGCGGCGCGCAGCATCGTGCACTCGGCCTGCGTCATGGTGAGCGCCGGGGCCGCCACGACGCTGTCGCCCGTGTGGACGCCCACGGGGTCGATGTTCTCCATGGAGCACACTGTAATGGCGCTGCCGGAGGCGTCTCGAATCACCTCGTATTCGATCTCCTTCCACCCGGCCACGCTCTTCTCAATCAATGCCTGGGTGATGGGGCTCAGGCGCAGGCCGCCCGCGCAGATCTCCCGCAGCTCCTTCTCGCCGTGGCAAAAGCCGCCGCCCGTGCCCCCTAAAGTAAAAGCCGGGCGCACGATCACCGGGTAGCCGATCTCGTCGGCGAAGGCCACGGCGGCGTCCACATCCGTGACGACGACAGAGGGGATGCAGGGCTGCCCGATCTCTATCATTGTATCTTTGAATATTTGCCTGTCTTCGGCCTTGTCGATGGTGTCCGGCCGCGCGCCCAGCAACTGCACGCCGTGCCGGGCGAGGAAGCCCTCTTTCGCCAGCTGCATGGAGAGCGTCAGGCCCGTCTGCCCGCCCAGGGTGGAGAGCACGCTGTCGGGGGATTCCTTCAGGATTACGCGCTTGACAGTCTCCAGGGTCAGCGGCTCAATGTAAATTTTATCGGCCATGTTCTGGTCGGTCATAATGGTGGCCGGGTTGGAGTTGATCAGCACGATCTCCAGGCCCTCCTCGCGCAGCGCGCGGCAAGCCTGGGTGCCCGCGTAGTCGAACTCCGCCGCCTGGCCAATCACAATCGGCCCGGAGCCGATCACCAGCACCTTGCGTATCCCCTGCTTCAATGGCATCAGGCGGCCCTCCTTTGCATGTTCGTGACGAATCGATCAAACAGGTTGCCCTCGCCGTGGGGCGTCCAGCAGTCCTCCGGGTCGAACTGCGCGGACAAGCCGCCGAAGCCCGTGTAGTCCAGCCCCTCGCAGCTGCCGTCATCGGCGTTTATGAAACTGGCTTTTGCGTTTTGGGGAAGCCTGTCCATGGAGACGGCGTAGCCGTGGTTCTGGCTCGTGACAAGCGTTCTGCCTGTGGCGAGCTCCTTGACGGAGCAGCCGCCCCGGTGGCCGTAGCGGAGTTTTACAATCTCGCCGCCATTCGCCAGGGCCAGCAGCTGGTGCCCCAGGCCTATGCCGAAGAGGGGGATGCCCTTATCGAGCAGCTGTGCGATCTCGCTGACGATGCCGTCATAAAGCGCCGGGTTCCCCGGGCCGCCGCTGAGGAGGACGCCATCGGGGTTTTCCGCAAGAACCTGTTCTGCAGTCCAGCTATGTGGGATGGCAAGCACATCGCAGCCCCTGTTTGTCAAGCACTCGGCTGTGCTCTCCTTCATGCCAAAGTCCCAGAGGACGACTTTCAGTTGACAGTTCAGCGAAGCTGACACGACCGAAGGGAGGGCAGTTGACAGTTGACAGTTATACTGCTTAGGTTCTTTGATGCTCACGCGACTGACGGCGTCGCCGATCTCGTAAGCCTTCAGGGCCTCGATGTCAACCCGCGCGGGGTCGTCGGCGATCATGCCCTTCATCGTGCCCTCGCTGCGCAGGAGCTTGGTCAGGGCGCGGGTATCCACGCCCCACAGGCCGGGAACGCCGTGCTCCAGCAAAAAGGCGTCAAGCGCCCCCGTGCACGTGTAGTGCGAGGGCGATTGACACCATTCCCGGACGATATAGCCCTTTAAATGTGCTTTTCCTGTGAATTGTGCAGGATTTAATCCCGTGTTCCCTACGAGGGGGAAGGTCTGCACGACCAATTGGCCCTCGAAGCACGGGTCCGTCACACCCTGCGCGAAGCCCGACATGTTGGTGGAGAACACCGCCTCGCCGACAGCCTCAACCTCCGCCCCAAACGCGAAGCCCTCGAACGCCCTGCCGTTTTCCAGAACCAGGTATCTCTTGCCAGCAGCCATATGCGCACGCCCCTCTCTATCACGAAAAGCTCCTTCTATTATTATTATACAACAACGCGGGGGGCTTGTCAATCGGAAGAATTCTTTGAGTTTCCCCATTTCATCCCCACCCGAAAAAGCAGAGCTGAGTTAATCGCGGCGGGCAAAGGCTGCCGACCTCTACATATGCAGCCTGGGGCGCATCACTACCCTGCCTAAAAACGCCAACGCAAAGCTGCTTGTCACTGAAGCCGCCAGGCAACTGACCAGCGTTTCCCGCGTTGTGAAAATCTTCCGTGCCGAGATGCTGCGCCTGGCCCAAATGATACCGGAATACGACGTAGTCATGTCGCGTTCGGCGAGTACGAGATCAAGGAGCTGTCCGCGCTCGTGGGCTATATGCGCAGCGAGGAAGTGCTGAAGGCCGTCGTGGGCAAGGATGGCTCCGTGGTGACGTTCGAGGTCAAACGAGCGCATACCCGGCGAACCTGTGCAGCCCGAAGGGCCTGAGATTCCCGCCGAGAAGCCGCCTAAGACCGGCGGCAGCAATACCATCGTCACCGTGGCGCTGGTGCTGCTGATCCTCGCGGCGGGGTTGTGCTGTGGCTGCGGAAGCGCGGCAAGGCCGAGGAAGAACCGAGCGAAGACCCCCCCGAGATGAACCCCATGGAACAAATCTGGCGCGAACTGCGCACCCAGGGCTTCCGCAACGAAATCTTCCAAACCCTCGAAAAAGTTGACGACCGACTTTGCGATACCATCCGCGAAC
>Ga0123353_10001867_pt1 | contig 25939 bp, 23 predicted proteins | sample TergutLab28metaG_3_FD_92763 | JGI IMG/M metagenome (GOLD analysis project Ga0123353, IMG submission 92763) | Labiotermes labralis P3 segment gut microbial communities from Petit-Saut dam, French Guiana - Lab288 P3 | ecosystem: Host-associated > Arthropoda: Insects > Digestive system > Gut ...
CGACCACGTAAGCCACTAAAATCCGCGCAGGGCTTAGTTTTGTCAGGTCTATCAGAAGCTGCCCGATGAGGCAAAGCCCGCCGCCTATTATAAACGCCCAAAAATAATTCATGCTTTCATTAAGTCCTTTCTGCACTTTTGGTGAATTAAAAAGTTTCGTTTTCCCCGGTTTAATATCGGTTATTATATAATCCGTTAAGTCCTTTCTGCACTTTTGGTGAATTAAAAGTTTCGTTTTCCCCGGTTTAATATCGGTTATTATATAATCCGTTAAGTCCTTTCTGCACTTTCGGTGAATTAAAAAGTTTCGTTTTCCCCGGTTTAATACCGGTTATTATATAATCTGTTAAATCCTTTCTGCACTTTTGGTGAATTAAAAAGTTTCGTTTTCCCCGGTTTAATATCGGTTATTATATAATTCATTAAGCCCTTTCTGCTTTTATCCTCCTGAAATATGCACGGCATGAGCGACTGCCGGTATGCTCTCGCCTTGTTGAATCATCGTCGGGCTCATAAGCGCACCGGTTGCGACAAACAGCACGTTTTTGTACGTTCCCTCCACGATTCTTTTTAAAATTACACTGCACAAAACGCTCGCGCTGCAACCGCAGCCGGACGCACCTGCATGAGTGTCCTGTTCCTTATTCTTGAAAAGCATCATGCCGCAGTCAGCGTGTACATTGGCTATGTCAATGTTGTCGCGCTTGAATAAATCAATCAGCAAGCCGCTCCCGACCATTCCGAGGTCGCCGGTGAGAATCATGTCGAAGTCGGCGATGTTTTGTTTTGTGTTCATTAAATGTGCATTAATAGTTTCATAAGCCGCGCCTGCCATCGCACCGCCCATATTATTTGCGTCCTTGACCCCCATATCTGTCACTTTCCCAAATGTCACCGCTTTAACATAAGGCGGGTCTTTTTGCGGAGCAATAACCGCACAGCCAGCCGCAGTCGCCGTCCACTGTGCTGTCGGTGTCCTCTGTCCGCCGTAGTTTACAGGTGTGCGGAACTGCCGCTCCGCAGAACAGAAGTGCGAGCTTGTCATCGCAACCGTGTTTTTCGCGACACCTGATTCCACGAAAACCGATGCGAGCGCAAGCCCCTCCGCCATTGTTGAGCAGGCACCGAAAAGCCCGATGAAAGGTATATCGAAATCCCGAATCCCATAGGACGAGCAGGTACACTGGTTAAGCAAATCGCCGGCGAAAATGAAACTGACGTCTGTTTCGGCGAGCTTGCCTTTCTCGAGCGCAGCGCGGAATGCGCTCTTTTGCAGGATTATCTCCGCTTTCTCCCAGCTGTTGTCCTCGCCGAAATGCGCCGCCTCGCCGATATAATCGAAGTAATCCGCGAGCGGCCCCTCACCCTCCATAGGTCCGGCGGCAGACGCCCATGACAGGATTGAAGGCGCATTGTTAAGTTCAATCGTACCCTTGCCTAAATAATTGCCCATAAAATCTCCTTGATTGCATTAAAATTAAATATTAACTGTCAACTGTCAATTGTCACATAACCGTCCCCGCTATATAATAAATCAAACCGTACAGTACAGACGCCGCAATTCCGTAAACTATGACGGGGCCTGCAATTATAAACATCTTTGCGCCGACGCCGAGTATAAAACCCTCGCTTTTAAATTCAAGCGCGGGCGCGACGACGGCGTTTGCGAAGCCGGTAATAGGCACAATCGTGCCCGCTCCCGCATGGCGGGCAAGCTTGTCATAAACCTTGAAGCCCGTCAGTATTGCCGCGAGCCCGATGAGCGTGATTGAAGTCAATGCGGCGGCGGTTTCCTTACCCGCGCCGTAGTTCATGTATAAATGCAGGAAAGCCTCGCCGATTACGCAGATGAGCCCGCCGAACATGAACGCTTTCGGCAGGGTTTTATACAGTTTTGTGCGCGGTGAAGCCGCATCTAACATTTCGCCGTATTCTCTGTTTGTGATTTTCATATAATTCTGTACTCCTTTTTCATATATTCTGCCGAAAATGAGTTAATATTCCGAAGAAAAATAGGCAGAATATGAAAAATTTACAATTATGTTATAATAACCCCACCCGTTACCGAAAATAAATTTTTGAACGGGTACCCGGGAACATTGAAACATAACTGCGGTTATGTTATAATAAAAATACCAATGCAAGCGTTTACGCTTGCCGCCCGCGAGCGGGCGGGTTTCGGCAAAGCCGAAATGGTGATTTTATTTCAACAATAATTCGGCGCGTTCGCGCCGTCGGCGGCTTTGCCGCCGCAATCGTTGCAAGCGATTGCAATTATGTTATAATAACCCCACCCGTTACCGAAAATAAATTTTCGAACGGGTACCCGGGAACATTGAAACATAACTGCGGTTATGTTATAATAAAAATACGCGGCATGGTATTTATGTACAGAATTATAACGCTTATGCGATATAATAAATAATGAGGAAAGGAGTTCAATTATTATGACTAAAACACAAATCAGGAGGATTCCATTGACGTAATCCTCCAATGAAAAGGAGAAGCTTTATGTCAGAAAGCGAAAGAAACTGGGATGTACTACTCATCGGCGGGGCTTCAGGCACTGGAAAAACAAGTGTCAGCCTCCCGCTTGCCCGTCATTACGGGATTGACCTCGTAAGAGTAGATGATTTTCAAGTGCTGTTGGACGTAATGACGACGCCCGAAACTCATCCGGCTATACATTATTGGAGAACCCACCCGAATTGGTGGGAGGAACCTGTGGAAAACACGGTAGGGCAACTCATTGATGTCGGGCGAATGTTAATCCCCGGTCTTACCGCAGTTGTAAAAGAGGGTCATCTCGAGGATAATGTGCCTATGATTCTGGAAGGGGATTTTATTCTGCCGGAATTTGCGGCATCTTTCGAGGATTCGAGGGTGAAATCCGTATTCATACACGAGCCGGACAGGGAGCAGATATTACAGAATTTCCTGAGCCGCGAGGGAGAATTACAACAGCACCGGGCCGATGTAAGCTATGCCTACGGAAGCTGGCTTGCCGAGCAATGTTTGAAGCATAGTATTTTAATGGTGGAAGCCCGTCCGTGGGATAATGTTACGGAAAGGATTATAAAATATTTGTAATAGCTATTATAATGAGGAGTGTGCCAATTTATAATTGGCACTACCCTCCCGCATAAGAAAGAGGAGTGCTATTGGAAATTATAAATAATATGAGGTTTATATGACTGATATTTTTTCAAAAATTACAACCGAGTTAATCAACAGGGGTATGCGTGTAATAGGAATCAACGGTGTAGATTGTGCCGGTAAAACTACATTTGCATTAAATTATTCGGCATACTTAACATCTGTCGGCATAAAAAACGTGATTATTCATATTGATGATTATCACAACACACGGGAAGTGCGCGACAGCGGAGATTATTACGACACCGCACTCAATTATCAGCTGCTTATAGACGAAGTGCTCGAACCGCTCCGGAAAAGCGGCAGCATAGACAAGAAAATAATATGCCTTGATGTTGATACGGATCAATTCGAGAATGTACGGCAATATAAGATTGATGAAGATACTGTTGTATTGCTTGAAGGTTTTTTGCTGTTCAGACCGCCGATGCTGGATTATCTCGACGGCAAGGTTTATCTCCATATTGACTTCGACGAAACACTAAGACGTACCGCTGTTCGTGATGTTCCGAAGCATGGCGAATGGTTTATCGGTTTAACAAAGGATTTGTTTATTCCTACACAAAAGCGATATATAAAAGAATTTGAACCGCATAAGAATTGTGATATTTTTATTGATAACAGCGATTATAATAAACCTATTTTAAAATTGAAAAGAGAAAACATATGACTACAGATGAAAAATTAGCCCGCTCATTAACATCAGAAACAACAGAGCTGATACCGTTTTTGCCGTATTTGCTTCAAGACTTGTGGGAGCTCGGCATGAGTCCGCGTGATATAATAAAGCTCATTAAAAAGCATACGGCTATCCCGGAGGGCAGCTCCGTTCTTGAGCTCGCCTGCGGCAAGGGCGCGGCGGCTGTTAATATCGCTAAAGAATTCGGCACGAAAGTGTACGGCTATGATTTGATTCTCGAGTTCATAGAGTATGCAGGGCAAAAGGCGGCAGAGTGGGGCGTTGAAGCGTTATGCCGCTTTAAAACCGGCGATGCAAATGGGGTTGTGAACGCGGAAAATAACCACGGCTGCGTGATTTTCGGAGCGGCGGGTGATATACTGGGCAATCCGCAGGAAACCATGCAGAAGCTGAGCGGGACAATAAAATCCGGTGGTTTTATCATCATGGACGCGACATATTTACCCGATGATATGAACAACGGCGACATCGGGTGGTCGTATGAATATCTGCATCGCGGGGACTGGCTGCGTATATTCGGGGAGAACAATCTTAGTCTTGTCGAGGAAATGACGGAAGTGGAGGAGTATGATTTCGGGCTTGAAATGAACTCCATAATAAAGCGCGCCAACGAGCTGAGTGAAAAATATCCCGACATGCGCGAAATGTTCGAGGGATATATCCGAAGCCAGCAAAGCGAGGTCGAGGATTTGGAAAACACGCTCGTAGCGGGCGTTTGGCTCTTGCAGAAGAATTGAGGAATAATAAATGAGCATAAAAACAATCAACTCTTTTAATAACAGCAATAATAAAAGGAGCGCTGCTTAAAAGCAAACCATATGTTGACCAAAATGCTTTTTAAAAGCAAATAATGCACGAAAAATTGCAAAAATAAAGGAAAAATTTGTGAAAATATGAAAAAGTTTACAATTTGTTAACACATTTTCGTTAATAATATACTATAATTAAAGTGTGAAAATGTCTTTTTGCGACCTTTTATAGAAAGGAGGGCGGAAATAATGACGATTGGAAACTTAAACGCTGTCGGCGTTCATGCCGGAAGCAATTACTTTGCACCACTTGACGAAGTGAGGCAGGTGGGCTCTATCAGCTTGGCGCAGCGCGATACGCAGAATTATCTTCAAGCCGATTACGCCGAAACCATCCGGCCTGTCGTTGCTTATGAGCCGGCGGGAGAGAAGCCGGATTTCGCGGCGATTAACCTGATGAAAAACAGCTTCCCGGAGCCGGTACCTATGCATACGTTCACTCTCGAAGACTTCAAGACAGGCGCATCGTCAACCGGAGAACCGCAGATGACGCTGGCGCAGTTCCAGGCGCAGCAGACGGAGCGTGCACATACGGAAAACCAGGCGCAGACTCAGCAGATTCATGAAGCGGTAGAAGAACTCGAGCGTCCATCTAACTCACCGTTCGCGGCAAGCGCGCAGAATTCACTGAACCCGCATGGGCTGAGCGAAACGCAGAGCGCACTCGGAACCCACACTGTTACACAGACGCAGGAAACGCGTGTTGAAGAACGCGTAGCCGAAAGTGCAACAGTGCAGACCTCGCAAGAAAGAGCAGAAGAAGCGGCAAACACAAGGCTTACTCCCGCCCAAGAGCGCGGAGTGGAGGAGTATTCAAGGATGCAGGACTACAGCGACCCTACAAGCGTGAGCTTGGCGGCTTCGCAGCTTGCGGCTTGATTTAATTCTGCTTTGTAACTAAATAACCATAAATCCCGCAGAAAACTGCGGGATTTTTCATATTTTGCCGAATTATAAGGAATAACCTTGACTAAATGCTATTTTTATGGTACCATTCACTCATGTGGGGCTGTATAAAGGAAGGGACTATAAAAAAATGAAAACGAACCAGGGAATAAAAACTATACTGGCGGCTGTCGCTATTCAGATTACACTTGGTGTAGCCTATATATGGAGCGTATTCCAAAATGGTATAGCGCGCACTATTTTCAGCGGCGACGACAGAGGCGCGAGCCTTGCATTTTCGTTGTTGCTTTTAATGATGACTGTAGGCAGCATTATCGGCGGTAAGCTTGCGGCAAGGTACAGCACCCGCATAGTCGTGTTCATCGGCGGGCTGATACTGGCGCTCGGGTTCTTCCTTTCGTCCCTTGTAACTGCCGATTATCCATGGATGTTATGGATTACGTACGGTGTTATCGGCGGGCTCGGCATGGGGTTTACTTACTCGACCACTATTGCCTGCGCTCAGAAATGGTACCCGCATAAAAGAGGCTTGGTAACGGGAGTAATCGTCGCATCGCTCGGCTTCGGCGGCGTCGTGCTTACCCCAATTGTTGAAAGGCTAATCGCAGTTTTCGGCGGTGTGGGCGAGGGCGAACAGGGTACATTCCGCGTTTTAGGTATAATATTCACGGTCGTGATTTCAATATGTTCTTTCTTCCTGCACAGCCCGCACGGTGAGGATAAGGCAAAGCTTGCGGCTGCAACCGCTGCAGTTACAAAAAAGCAGTACAGCCCCTCAGAAATGCTGAAAACACCGCAGTTTTACATGATTGTGTTTGCGTATCTGCTTGCCTGCATGGGCGGCGTAATGATGATTAATTTCGCAAGGCCGATTGCAGAGGTGCGAATCGCGGAAGCGGAGTTGAACGACGTTGTAATCCTCGGTATGGGGCTCGCAGCTTTCGGGGTTATGGCGGTTACGATGTTCAATTCGCTCGGACGGCTCACCTGGGGCATGATTTCGGACAAGCTCGGGCGTAATAAGGTTATTTTCATTCTGCTTTCGGGGAATGTTGTTCTTCCGCTTTTAGTAAATACTGTGGGCGGATTATGGGTGTATATTTTAATCGCGTTAATCGGGCTTTTTTACGGCGGAATTTTCAGCAACTTCCCCGCACTCACCGCCGACCTGTTCGGCGTTAAGCACGTCGCCGCGAACTACGGTTTTGTGCTGCTCGGTTTCGGCGTAGGCTCGAACATAGCCTCGCAAATTGCGGGATACTTCGCGCGAGCTGCAAGAGGAGAGGACGGCTACATCGTGGTCAGCGAGATGTTCCCCGCATTTATAATCGCTTCCTGCTGCTCGGCGGCGGCAATAGTGCTGATGGTTATTTTAAAGAAACTCGGCAGTGATAAAAAGGAGAAAAAACTCAAGTGAAACACGACAAAGTCTTAAAAATATGCTTATCGGGGCTGCTTATTGCGATTGGCTTTATTATCCCGATGTTCTCGCCGCTTAAAATCTTAATAGAGCCGGCTTCGTACACGCTGGCGAGCCATGTCGCGATATTCGTCGCCATGTTTATCTCGCCGTATATGGCGATTGCCGTATGTATCGGAACGACGCTGGGTTTCTTTTTCAGCGGTATTTTCCCTATTATCGTAACGCTCAGGGCGGCTTCCCATATTGTTTTTGTCATAGCCGGCTCGCTTTTTCTGCACGAGCTTTCAAAAAACAAGCTGACTGAGAAAAAGCTGTGGATTTTCTCCCTTTGCATAGGGCTGATTCACGCCGCGGTTGAAGTGGCTGTGGTGAGTGCGTTTTATATTACTCTGAACGTAGGCGATGCGTATTACGAGAAAGGCTGGCTGGTATCGGTTTTGCTGCTCGTAGGGCTCGGAACGGTGATTCACAGCATGATTGACTTTAAGCTCGCACATATAATAATACTGCCACTTAAAAAAATAAAAGGGTTCGGGGAGCTGTTCGGGAAGGTTTAAGACCTTCCCGTTTTTTGCAGCTGCCGCATTACGCCTGCTGCCGCAAAAATTATTGCCAGTCCGAACATCGTAAAAATCAGAATCGCATCAATATTACCGTTTACGGTATTTATGTTCCAGACAGAGAAATCGAAATCGAACCCGAATGTGTACGGCAAACCCAGTATCATATCCGTTAAGCCTCTCATGAAGTAGAGGGTTGCGCTTGATAAAGCCATACAACCCGCGGTTTTAAAGAATCTGTTGATTTTTGTATAGCGTATAATCAGCGTGTAACCCCACGGCAGAAGCAGCCAGAACGCCGCAATCGGAACCGCGGTTGTGAGGAACCAACCGCCTTTTACGTAAAGGTCGATAACAAACAGCATTAAAAACAGCAAAACTGTATCTATACCCATACTGAGCGCGGCTTTATGCTTGAAGAGCGGCGAGGGCAGATTAAATCCACGCAGAACAAACGGCGTGAATAAAACACTTAACCCGAAAACTACTGAAATCACAGTGACCCAAAACCAGTTTCCGCCCGTGTAAACCGCACAAACGCCCAGCAGGATAATCAGCGTGCCCGTGAAAGCGCCGAGCGTAATGAGCCCTCGCTTCTTTTCGATATAGACGGGCAGAAGCGTAAGCGAGGCGGCAACCATTACAGACGACAGCACTATGAAGAACCAGGTGAGCGCGCCGCTCACTGCAAGGTTCACGATGAAGCAGGTAATAATCGGAACCACATAAAGAAAGATTAATGTTATTTTTATTTTCTTTATGAGCGAGAGATACCGGTTTGCGAGCCGCTCCTGCTGACGGGTCTGCATATCCTCGCTCGCTGTCAGCAGTTCGCGCTCACTGACGTTAAGTACGCGGCTGATTTCCATTATGAGCGTTATATCGGGATACGATAAGCCCCGCTCCCACTTAGACACCGCCGATTCTGTCACGTATAGGATGTCGGCGAATTCTTTCTGCGTTAAATTCGATTCCGCTCTTTTTGCTTTAATATAAGCTCCGAATGATTTCTTGTTTTCCATTTATGAGTTCTCCTTTTTCTGTTGATGTTTTCACTATACAAAAAGAGCGGAGCGTTGTCAATAGAAAACATGAAATTCAGTGCACGACCGGTAGGCTTGTCGGCTTAGAATCTGAGTTTGGCGGTTTCTTCCTCCGTCAGCGCCGGAATCAGAATTCTGTTGAGCGCCTTTGAAATTACCTTAGAAAAATGACGGATTACGTTATCAATGTCGCGCGGGACGACCATAGACTCAAAGTTTTCGCCGACTTCAGGGCAAATTGAAGAAAGGTCGATGACAGTCGGTACGCCGACGGCAACTACAGGTACGCCCAGCGTCTTCTTTGAAATTTCAAGCCGCGCGTTTCCGACGCCGCTCCCGGGCGCAATGCCTGTATCTGTGACCTGAATCGTTCGGCACAGCCGCTCTGTTTCTGAGCAGGCAAGGCTGTCAATTGCCACAACCATATCGGGTTTAATGCCGCCTGCGATGAAACCGAGCTGCCGGCTGCTTTCCATGCCCGTCTGCGCAAGCACGCCTGTTTCAATCACGTAAACAGACCTCATTCCGAGGTCGCTGAACTCCTCGCTCCCGCTTAGGTGCGCGGTGGCGACTACCTGCGCCGCAGTGCGGACGCCGAGACTATCGGGCGTGATGTTTGCGTTGCCGAGCCCCGCGATTAAGATTTTCCCCGTTTCCGGAATAAAATTCGTGAGCGTCTGAAAGAGCGCGTCCGCTTCGGTTTTTTCGTCGTTTATCTGATAATCGCAGTGCAAAGTTATATATCTGCCCGCCGGTTTATTCAGCGGGTTGTTCTCGCCGAGCTGCGTTTCAACAAGCAGGAGCCCGTTAATTTCGCTTTCCTTATGGTTTATGCCGTCGCAAGCAAGCTCTAAGGCTAAGTCGGTTCTGTTCATAATGATATTGTTTTCTACAGCATTTAAAATATCCCCCTTTTATTGACTTTTCTCTTTAAATATAGTACAATGTAATTATGAAACTGTTTAATAATTCTCAAAAAAGCACGGACGAAACCGCCGCCCTGCGAGCTGAACTTGCCGAGGCGAGGGAGCAAATTGAAAACGCTAACCGCGTCAACCGCAGCATGAGCGAATTCTTCGCTTCCGTAAGCCATGAAATCCGCACGTCCATGAACGCCGTTGCGGGCATGTCGGAGCTGTTGTCGGAGGATGCGGCGACAGCTGCGCAGTTTGAAAAAATCGAAATCATTAAAACCTATTCAAACATTATGCTGGGCATTACAAATGACCTGCTTGATTATTCGAGGATTGAACAAGGCAGCTTTGACCTCCATGCCGAGCATTATTACTTTCCCGCTCTGCTTGAAAACATAACGGGTGCAGCGCGCCTTGCGGCGCGGGTAAAAGCGCTCGAATTCATTACGGAAATCCCCGGGGGAATACCGCCGTACCTTTTTGGTGATGCGGAGAAACTCGGGCGTGCAATATCAAATCTGCTGTCAAACGCGGTTAAATTCACCGAGAAAGGAAGCGTCACGCTTTCTATAGCTGTGAACAGTTCGCCGGAAAACGGCGGGCAAAGCACGTTGGAGTTCTCTGTCCGCGATACCGGAACGGGCATAAAACCCGAGGACTGCTCGCGGCTTTTCGATGTGTTAGGGCAGGCTGAGCAGCGCAGAAACAAAGGCATGACGGGATTGGGGCTCGGGCTTACAATCACCGACAGCATTATCCGCAAGATGGATGGGAAGCTGACCGTTGAGAGCATTTACGGCTTCGGCTCGACGTTCAGGGCAGAAGTGCCTTTAGTAACAGGCGATGAGGCGCAGGCGGAGCTCGGCGCAGATGAGCGCGGATATGTCAGCGCGCCCGGCGCGAAAGTCTTGATTGTAGATGACATAGACGTGAATCTCAGCGTCGGAGTCAGCTTTTTCAAGCTGCATGATATAACGCCCGACATAGCTACAAACGCAAAGGACGCAATAAAAAGGGTTTGCGAAAAGGATTACGACATAGTTTTCATGGACCATATGATGCCCCATACTGACGGCGGGAAAGCCTCGGAAATTATCCGCAGCTTCGGCGGGCGGTATGCCAAAAGCGATAAACCCGGCAGTCTGAGAATCATCGCGCTCACAGCCAGCGTTTCGCCCGAAACAAAGACGCTCATGCTGGACAAGGGGATGGATGATTTTCTGCCGAAGCCGGTCACAAGGCAGGCGCTGGGCCGTATGCTGATGAAGTGGCTGCCCGCTGATAAATACGAAATAAAATCAAAAACAGCCCCTGAAGCTTTTCCCGAAGATGAGCCGCTGTTCCGGGCTCTTGCCGGGAGAATAGAGGAGTTAAATACAGAGCTTGGCTTTAGGCGTTCGGGCGGAACGGCGGAGGCGTTTAAAAATTCGCTGCGGCTGCTCTGCCGGCGTATACCGAAAAGCCTTGATAAACTGGAGAGCTTCCTCAGCGACGGACGGATGAATGATTTTAAAGTGGAAGCGCACGGAATGAAAGGCGCGCTCGCCATAAACGGCATGGAGGTAAGCTCAATGCTCGCTTACGAGCTCGAACTCGCGGCGGAAGCGGGAAACGCAGAAACCTGCAAAAAAAATCTTCCCGCCTTTACATATGAATTAAACGTACTTAAAAACATACTTGATGAAATATTTCATGAGGAGGTTGAATCGGAAGAGAATAAAAGGCAGGGCGACAACGCCGCTCTTAAACAAATTATTGATGCTTTAATTATAAATGTTGAACGGTTCGACAGGGCTGCGGCTCTTGAGGAAATAAAAAACGCGCGGAGGTATACCTTCGGCGGCGGCAGCGACAGATTCTTTAAGGACTTAAAAGCGGATTTGGAAGACTACGATTATGATGCGGCTATGGAAAAGCTGCAGGAATTCAATATGGGTGAAGATTAATCGAGTGCGAAATAAAATATAATTAAATCTGAAAACAACGTTTTCATGCTGATTTAATAAAGAAAGGACTTGATGAAAACATGAACAAAAAAGGGATAAGAAAGCCGAGGGTTTTAGCGGTTGACGACGTTTCGGTGGTGCTTAATGCCATTAATGCCGCACTTGAAGCGCATTACGAGGTCTTTTGTCTTACAAAGGCAGAGCAGGTCACAAGGTTTCTGCGGAGCGCCGAAGCAGCCCCGGAGCTGTTCATTCTGGACATTGAAATGCCCGGCATGAACGGTTTCGAGCTTATTGACGCGATAAGAGAATTCGAGGCGCATAAGGATACGCCGATAATAGTGCTGACAGGAAACGCAACAGTACGCAACTTTCATGTCGCAATCAAGCGGGGTGTTACGGACTTTATCGCAAAACCCGTAGACCCTAAGGTTTTGCTTGAAAAGGTAAATGCTCAAATCAAAAGGAAATAACTATGGCCCGCATAAAAAAAGGTTTCGGCATAAGCCGTAAAATATCAGTTTTCCTCGCCGTGCTGCTTCTTGCATACTCGCTCGTGAGGGGTGTTTTTAGTTTTGCTCTTTATATGTCCGACAATATAAAAATGCATTCCGGCAACGCGCTGACAATTGCAAAGTCCGTCTGCATTAAAAGTGAGGATATAATTCATTTTACAGAAACCGGCAAGGGTAACGAAAACTGGAGTGAAATAAAAACCCGGCTTGGCGACCTTTCAGACAGCACGGAAGCGATTGCTGTTTTTATAATCGGAACCCCTGTTAATAACAGCGGGGAATACCCGCTTCTCGCTCTCGGTAACGCGGAAATAAGCGCAGGCACATTAATAAAAAGCACAGCGCTCGCACCTGAGGCGGAGATTGCGTTCCGGGAGGGGCGCGCTGTCAGTTCGCGTATTTATAAGACTTATGATGAACGTGTAATTACGGGTTTCGTGCCTGTTTTCGGCAGCGGCGGAGATGTAATCGCAGTTATTGGAGCGGAGGTTGCGGCCCGGAATCTTTATTCAGATGCTTTGCATTTCGCAATAAGAGAAGCTGTTGTGTCCTTTGTTCTTGTGCTTATTCTTTCAGTTGTCGGATATCTTGCGGCGGGGCGGATTTTCGGGCGCAGAATGAGAATTATTTCAGAGACTGCCGAGAGAATTGCTTCAGGTAATTTTGACATTACTATTTCTGAGAATTCAAGCAAGCTCCCCGATAACGATGAGGCGGGCTTAATAGCACGCAATCTGCAGGTAATCGGAAACATCATAAACACAATCGCCGCGGGAATCTCCGGGCACGGGAACCGCGATGAAAACGGCTCCCGGCAGCTCACCGGAATCTTCACCACCATAGAGCAGGCAATCAACAAATTTATGTCGATTATCGAGAATATAGACTCCTTTGTTTATGTCAGCGATATAAATACTTACGAGCTGCTGTTCGCGAACCGCAGACTGCTTGAGTTTGCGGGACTTTCAAACGCTTCCGAAATAGAGGGCAGGAAGTGCTGGGAAGTAATTCATAAAGGGACGGGTCCGTGCGAGTTTTGTCCCGTTAACAGATTGATGGCGGACGATAACCGCACGGCTTACGAGCGCGAGCATTACGACGAGTCGGAGAGGAAGTGGTTTTTGTCAAAGGGTTCGCTCATCAGGTGGGCAGATGGCAGAACCGCGCACTTTGAAATAACCACGGACGTTACCAAGCTTAAAGCTTATGAAGAGAAAATGAAGCATCTGTCGGCTATAATTTCAACGTCCGACGCCGGCATTATCGTTAACGACAGGCGCGCAGCAATACAGGAGTGGAACATTGGCGCCACGAAAATTCTCGGCTATGAACGCGGCGAGGTAATCGGCAGAAGCCCAAAGGATTTAAACCCGCCCGAGAACCACAGCTTCATCGAAAATATAATAACGCGGATTCTTGACGGCGAGCATATCCGGCATCCCGAGGAAATGCGCATACATAAGGACGGCAGAAAAGTTTTCTGCTCTGTCATGTACACACCGATAATGGATAGCAAAGGTTTAGTAAGCGGATATGTTTCTGTATTGCACGACGTTTCCGAGCGTGTAAAAAGAGACAGGGAGCTCATGAAGCAAAAAAGAATACAGGAAGACGCGATGCACGAGGCGGTTTTGAACGCGGAGGAAACCTCGCGCCTTAAATCCATGTTCCTCGCTAACATGAGCCATGAAATCCGCACGCCGATGAACGGCATAATCGGGCTTACCGAGCTTGCGCTTGACGGCGGCGGGCTGTCGGAAAAGACCGTGGATTATCTCACTAAAATAAAATCCAGCGCAATCGGGCTGCTCGATATAATCAACGATATTCTTGATATTTCTAAAATCGAGTCGGGTAAGACCGAGCTCGAAAACGTCGCGTTCACGCTCGGCGATGTATTCCGCAGCTGCGAGGTTATATCGGAACTGAAAGAAAAAGGCAAAAACGTGCAGCTCGTATTCGACAGCGGAGAGCTCACCGGCGAAAAAATTATAGGCGACCCGACAAAGCTGCGGCAAATCCTCATGAATCTGCTGTCTAACGCAATTAAATTCACTAATATAGGCTCGGTGGAGCTTTCTGCGAAACTCACCGGGAAAAACGATGAAAACCTCACCGTAACATTCGCGGTAAAAGACACAGGCATCGGCATGAATGAAAAAGAAGTAGAAAGAGCGCTCGAGCCTTTCAGGCAGGCGGACGTAAGTACTACGCGCAGGTACGGCGGCACGGGACTCGGGCTGTCCATCACGAGTTCCCTGCTTGAAATGATGGGCGGCGGGCTGACGATTGAAAGCAAGCCCGGCGCAGGCAGCACGTTCAGTTTTACGCTGACGTTCAAAGCGGCAAGCAAAACCGCGCCCGTAACGGTAAATTTCGGCGAGGACTTCGATAAAGAAAACGCAAACAAAAAGCCTATCTTTGCCGCTGAGGCCCTTGTATGCGAGGATAATCCAATCAACCGCCAGGTTATTGAAGAGCATTTGATGAGAATCGGGATTAACCCCGTTATTGCCGAAAACGGTAAAATCGGCGTAAACATGGCGAAGACGCGTATGCGCACGGGCAAGCCGTTTGATATTATTCTTATGGATATTCACATGCCTGTCATGGACGGGCTTGAGGCTATGCAGAAGCTCATCGAAGCGGGTAACGAAACGCCTGTCATTGCGATGACTGCGAATGCCATGCGCGAGGACAGGGAGCTCGTCATTCAAAAAGGAATGTCCGAATATATATGCAAGCCGTTCACTGCGCGGGATTTATGGAACTGTCTGCTCAAATTCCTGCGGCCGGTAAGGTTTGAGGAGATTGTATCCGATACTATAACAGGCGACAGGAACGAGGTTATAGACGGCGTTTCAGGACTCGAAAAGGCGGCGGGAGACCCCGGGCTTTACAAAAAAATTAAAATCGACTTTTATTATAAAAACCTTGAAACGATACAAGCAATTGAAGAAGCTCTCAGCATAAGCGACTATAAAACCGCGCACAGAATTGCACACACGCTCAAAGGCGTCGCCGTCCTCATAGGTGCGAACCGCCTCGGGGAAGCTGCAGGTGCCGCTGAAAAGCTTTATGCAGAGGACAGGGAAGATGAAAAAGTTCTGAACACATTGCGGGATAGGCTTGACGCTGTGCTCAATATGTTGTCCGGACAGGCGAAAGAGGCACGGGAAGCGGATTCTGCTTCAGTCGAAACAAACCTCGTGAAAGCGCTCGACATTATTAACCGCCTGGAACCGCTCTTAAAAGAGGGAAGCTCGGAGGCTACAGACTTCGAGGAGGAGATAAAAGGCGCGTTTTCCGGCGAGCTTTGCGGTGAGCTTTTACTGTACTTATTGGATTATGAGTTTGACGCGGCGCTGAGGGAGCTTATGAAAATTAAGCGGCAATTAGAGGGAGAATAGGCTTTTAATAAAACTAAACCGGGAAAGTGTTGTTTTTATTCCGCTTATATGAAGAAAGGACTTAATGGAAATAAGTACGAGAATGAATAAAACTAAATCGGGGAAAACGTTGTTTTTATGATTCTTTAGTGAGGAAAGGACTTAATGGAAATAAGTACGAGAATGAATAAAACTAAATCGGGGAAAACGTTGTTTTTATGATTCTTTAGTGAAGAAAGGACTTAATGAAAATATGAGTAAAGAGAAAAAGTTTAAAATTTTAATTGCTGACGACGAGAAGGCGAATCTTGACGTTTTAATTCATATTCTAAAGGATTCGTACATAGTTTATCCGGCAAAGTCAGGGGAGGCGGCTCTGAAAAAAGCGGCGGAAGTTCAGCCCGACCTGATTCTGCTTGATATAATTATGCCCGATATGAACGGCTTCGATGTTTTGCAAAGGCTCAAGGACGACGACTTGACGCAGCATATACCGGTGATTTTTATCACCGCGCTCAGCAACAGCGAGGACGAAAAACGCGGGCTGCGTCTGGGTGCAGTGGATTATATAGTAAAGCCTTTCAACAGCGAAATCGTGAAAGTGCGCATAAATACGCAGGTTCAGCTGATTAAACACCTGCGCACTATCGAGGAGCTCGGCATGTTTGACGAAGTGACCGGCATGCCCAACAGGAAGAGCTTCGACAATCAGCTCAACGTAGAGTGGGGGCGGGCGGTAAGGGAAAAAACCCCCGTGAGCCTGATTATGATTGAATTTGAAGAGCTTGAGGGAAACCTTTTGCTTGAGGTAGCGAATACAATAAACACAAGGCTCAAGCGCATAACGGACTTCAAGGCGCGCTATGGCGACACGATTTTTGCGATGATACTTTCAAATACTAATAAAGAGGGAGCAGTCGTCGTCGCTGAGAATATTGTTAGGAGCGTGAAAAGGCTGGAGCAGCAGTACTATGTTAAAATCGAGCTCAGCATCGGGGTTTCAGTAGCGGAACCCACAAACGACGACCCCATTTCATACTTCGTGCTGCAGGCGGACAGGAATCTTTTCAAAGCAAAAACAGAGGGAAAAGCGATATTCTATTAATTAATACTAACATCCAATTAAAACATTAACTGCTTTTTCGATTGCATAGCCGATTATCGCACCTACGGCGCGTCAGCAAACGAGTTTGCTGTGAAAAATGCGGAGCATTTTTCAAGTTAATCGGCTATATAAGGCAATAAAAAGAAGAACCCTTTAGGGTTCTTCTTTTTAGTTTGGTTTTAATCGCCGCTGACGGAATCCTTATATTCCTTGCAGAAATTCATTAAAACGAGCGCCATAAGCAATGATCCCGCCACCCGCACTATCCCGAGCGCGCCTATCGTGTCATAACCGAGGGAAATAATGATTTTCAAAAGCTCGAGCCCCGACGCCGCAAATATAATCAAAGGCAGATTCACATTTATATTTTCCGAATACTTTCCGGTTGTGATTATTGATTTTAAGCTGTCTGCGAGCTTGATGACGCCTGCGCTTACCGCAACGCCCGCAACAGATACGAGAATAGCTGCAATCATTCCCGGCACACCAACCACACCCTCGCTCGTATTGACAAAGTTCAGAATAATGAACGAAATCCATGCGGCAATATTAGCAATCGAGCCATATTTGATGAAGTTGAAGCCGGGAGCCATTTTACGCGGCTCGGAAGTCCCCGCAAACGTGCCCGCGTTCAAAATAAACCCTACGCCGAATAATACAACGGGCATAAGCATCACAATATGGAATACGGTGAGAATACCACCTGCGTCGCCGCGGGTTGAAGCGTCTATTCTTATAAAAATCAGAATCAACGAAAACAGCGTATAAAGCGCCGCACCTGCCATAAACATCATGTTCTTGCCGCATTTCACCGCCATTTGGAGGTAATCGGTGTTAGCGTCGCCCGTAAACTTCTTCATCCTCGAGTCTGTGCCGGGCTTAGCCGCGGCTTTCCTGGCGGGAGCGGGTTCCGCTTTTTTAACGGGTTCTTCTTTTACCGGTTCTTCTTCCCGGATGGGTTCGGCTTTCTTTGCTTCTTCAGCCTTTTTAACTTCCTCAGCTTTTCTTGCTTCCTCGGCTTTTCTTGCTTCTTCGGCTTTTCTTGCTTCTTCGGCTTTTCTTGCTTCTTCAGCCTTTTTAGCTTCTTCGGCCTTTCTTGCTTCTTCGGCTTTTCTTGCTTCTTCAGCCTTTTTAGCTTCTTCGGCTTTTCTTGCTTCTTCGGCTTTTCTTGCTTCCTCGACTTTTTTTGCTTCCTCAGCTTTTCTTGCTTCCTCAGCCGCATTATCCTCCGCGGCGGCGGATTCCAGCTCAGCCAGAGCAAGTTCTAAATCGGACGCTTCGTCGGAAACAGGCGCAGGTTTAGATTCTATTATGAAATCGGATATGTCTTCCTTAGTGTCACGTCTTCGGACAGGCGCGGGAGCAGAATCCACCATGAACGCCGACATGTCGTCTTCTTCCGCTTCGGGTGCGGATTCGACCATGAAAGCAGACATATCGTCATCGTCTTCCTCCGGCTCGGACGCGGAGTCTATTATGAAAGCAGACATATCCTCGTCGTCTTCCGGTTCGGCGATGTTTACCTCCACGGGGGGGCGTCCGCTTGCCGCGGCGGGCTGCACGGCAGGCGCAGGCGCTGCAGGTGCACTGCCGACAGCAGGGGCGTCGCCGTTGCCGGACGAGTAAGTACGTGTGTCAACTATATCCTCCGAACCGCAGTTGTAACAAGTGGAGCCTGCCTTAAACTGAATACGCCCGCAACCTTTACAAAGTTTCATTTACACTTTTCTCCTTTGAATCATATATAGGAACGCAGAATAGGTTAGCTTAAAGGTCTTCCAGCTTTTTAACAAAGGGCAGAGCCGCTATGGCAGCAGAGAATAACAGCACGAAAATAACGCCGATTTTTATACCGCCGTAGTCAGATGAATTAACGGCAATGCTTATAATAGTGAGCAGGAAAATGAATCCGCCGCCTCCGGCAAAAGCAAACTTGCCGTTTTTCTTCAGCGGTTCAATTCTATTCTCTAAGAAGCAAAGCGCTATTACTGCAATAAAGAGAATAAATATAATTATACCGAGCACATGAGCTTCGCTCACTGAAAAACCCATTGACGTGGCTTTCGCTCTGAACGCATTAACCGTTGCTCTGGCAGTTATACCCCAGAAGCTTTCTTTCATTCCGTACCAGGGCAGCAGGCTGGACAATATGCCGAGGACAGCTGCTATGGCAATATAAAGTCTATGTACCGAAATCCCCGCTTTCCCCGCAATATCCTTTGAGATTTTTATGGCATTGTTCACATTAAAATTTTCGGGAAGCTTAATAGCCGAGCCGCCGCCGGTGTTAACGGGCGTTCCGCAGGCGGTGCAAGCCATTCCGCCGGCCGGAATGGCCGCGTTGCACTTAGGGCATAGGGTTGGCGCGGGCGCCTGGGGAACAGCCGCCTGAGGCTGTGTATTTGTTTGACAGACGCAGGTTGCGCCCTCCGGTACTTGTTGTCCGCAGTTAGAACAGAACATTGATGAGTCCTCCTAAGTATTATTAATTGCATATATAACCATTGTACTATATTAAGCGCAAAAAGTAAAGAGTATTTTTAAAAATTTGTTGAATTCCACAGAAAAAGTTAAAAATATTTTAAAAAGTACTTGACATGACGTAGTAATTGTGTTATATTATACTTATCAAGTACTACGTCACACATAATAAAGGAGGTGGTTTAATGATAAGCAGCGAGGTAATCCGCGGTTATATCGACCTGATGATACTCTGCGTACTTCGCGGGGGCGAGTCTTACGGGTATGAAATCGGTAAATCAATCCGCGAAATCACCGGAGGCGAATACATCATAAAGGAAACCACGCTCTATTCCGCGTTTGCGAGAATGGAGAGGGCGGGGCTCATTGAATCCTATCCCGGCAGCGTAACCCACGGGAAACCCCGTACCTATTACAAAATTACCGGGCGCGGACTGGAGTTCCGCGAGGAAAAGCGCGAGGAATGGGATTTTACGAAAAAAATTATCAGTAAATTTTTGGAAGAAAACGAAGTTTGAAAATAAAACAATTGAATCGGGGAAGAAGTATATTTTCGGGATTAATTATTGATATAAGGGAGGAAATAAAAAATGGAAACGATTAAGGCATATCTTGAAACAATGTTTTCGGCGCTGCCGAAGACGGAAGAGGTATTAAAGCTTAAAAACGAGCTGCTCATCAGCATGGAGGAGAAGTACAACGAACTTAAAGCCGCGGGCAAATCCGAGAACGAAGCCGTGGGCACGGTAATCTCCGAGTTCGGCAACATCGACGAACTGACGGACGAAATGGGGCTTCCCGCCGGGGAGATAAAAAATGAAGACGAGATATATTTAACCCGTGACGAAACAATGCACTACTTAGCGGTCTTTAAGAAAAGCGGCTTCTGGATAGGTATAGGCGTGTGGCTTATTATGCTTGGCGTTGCGCTGATGATTTTAATCGGCGGCTTCGGCAATGAAGCTCCCGCCGCAGACAATTTAGGCGATGCTATAGGCCTTGTAGGTGACGTTATAAGCGACGCCGCAAACTCACTGCTGGGAAGAGGCGAAGCGGAGGAAAATGATTTCAGGGGCGCGGTGGGAGTCTTTGTTTTGCTTATGGCGATTGCGGGGGCGGTACCGTTGTTCATTATCTACGGCATGAAGCTGGAGCCTTATGAGATTCTTGAGTCAAAAGAAGTTCGGCTTGACAGCACAACACGTGCCGAGGTTGAGCTGCTTGACGCAAGATTCAACCAGAACTTTATCGGGCTTATCGCCGGCGGTATAGCGTTGATTTTGTTCGCTGTAGGGATGTTTATTCTATTCGGAGTAATCGTGTCGGACGAACTGCAATATGTGCTCTTATCGCTTATGCTGTTTTTAATCGGACTTGCGGTGTTCATGTTCATAAATGCGGGAATGATAAAAGCCTCTTATGAGTGCCTGCTTAATAAAGGCGACTATGCGCTTAAACATAAATTCCTTACCGGCAATATGGGTAAAATGTCAAAGATTATCGGCACGGCGGCTGCGTTTTTCTGGCCTCTTGTAGTAGCGGGGTATCTGCTTTGGAGCTTTTTGCATGACGCATGGCATATAAGCTGGGTGACTTTCCCGGTTGCGGGGCTGGTTTTCGGGGCGTTTGCGGGGGCGGTCGGCGCATACTACAGTCTTAGCGAAGAAAAAAAATAGATTGCATTGCAATGCACGCAACTCCTATGCTATCATGTATCATGGGAGGAATAGAAAAGATGAAAAGTCTGAAAACAACCTCAGAAAAAAACGATACCTCTAAGGAGACAGCAGAAACTGTTCAAAAAGCACGTAAGTCAAGTATGTCCGCAGCTGCGTTCTTCGCCGAAAACCGGGAGTTAATTCTCGCTTTCGGCGAATACTTTTTGGAGAAGCTTTCGGATAAGGAGCTGCTCGACGCGCTTGCCGAAAAGGATTTGGAGAAGCTGGCGCGTATATTTAAGCTGATGTTCGACAAAAACTTTACCGGCGAAGAAAAAACTGAAAAAGAGCAGAATAAAATCCTTGATGAAATCCTCGGAATTTTTAAAACAGAATAACACACTTAAAAAACATTCAAAACATATAGCCGATTAACTTGAAGAATACCTTGCATTTTTCATAGCAAACTCGTTTGCTGTCGCGCCGTAGACGCGCAATCGGCTATGCAATTGAATTAAGCCGCTTCGCGGCTTACGCGGCATTTGCCGCGTCTTCAAAAATGATGAAGCATTTTTGAAGTTAATTATTTATAAAAAGAAGGGGAGGTTAATTGAAAAAGAATATAAAAAAATCGCTGTCTGAGAAACAGCAGGAATGTTTACAGTTTCTCAAAGACGATAAGCTGCAGCGAATCAATATCCTTGAGGGAAGCGTACGTTCGGGAAAAACGTATGTTTCCCTGCTTTTATGGGGGTTTTGGGTTGTAACGAAGGAGCCCGGCTGCACTTTCCTGATGGCGGGCAAGACGCTGATGACCCTGAAGCGTAATGTTCTTGAGCTACTGGCGGACATTTTCGAGGGGAACTTCACCTACTCGCTCGCTAAAAAAGAGGCAAAGCTTTTCGGGCGGCGGATTTACTTAGAGGGCGTCAGCGATGTACGCAGCGAGGGGAAAATACGCGGGCTCACGCTCGACGGCGCATACTGCGACGAGTTGTCGCTTTTTGAGGAAGATTTCTTTAAAATGCTGCTGTCGCGGCTCTCGAAGCACGGTGCAAAGCTCTTTGCAACCACTAACCCCGACCATCCGAACCACTGGCTGAAACGCGAGTATTTGGATAACGCCGAACTCGACCTTTTAGACGTAAAATTTACGCTCGATGATAATATTTATCTATGCAAAAAGTATGTTGAGAGCCTAAAAAAAGAATACACGGGAATGTATTACGACAGGTTTATTTTAGGGCTTTGGGTGGCGGCGGAGGGCAGGATTTACGGCGAATTCGATAAATCTGCAATGGTTTTGCGCGAAGCGGAAATGCAGCGGCGCATCGCCGCAAGCCCGCTGCTTTTTACAGTCGTGGGCGTGGATTACGGCGGCAACCGGAGCGCGAGCGTGTTCAGTCTTGTCGGCTTTGACAAAGGCTTCAGGAACGTCTATCTGCTCCGCGAGCACTACGACAGCGCGAATAAATCTGCCGAAAGCTTAATTGCTGATTTTAAGCAAAAAATCGCAGAATGGCGGGAAGAATTCACGCCGCTTAAAGCCGTTTTCTGCGACAGCGCGGAGCAGCTGCTCATCAAGAGTTTTCGCTACGCTGTGACTGTTGAAGTTAAAAACGCGCTTAAACGCCCTGTGAATCAGAGGATTGCAATGCTGTGCAGGCTTATTTCGGCGGGGCGGTTCTTCGTAAATTCAAGCTGTACAAAGTTTATCAACGCGGTGGAAAACGCAGTCTGGGACGGAAAGCAGGGTAAGGACACAAGGCTCGACGACGGCAGCGTCAACATTGATTCGCTGGACGCGCTGGAGTACGCGATTGAAAGGTATGAAAGAGAACTTTTTAAATTTTAACCGGCGAACCGCCGGTGCCAATACTGCCGCTCTGCGGCGGGAACATGAAAGGGTTATTTATGAATATCAGGAATATGTTTAAAAGAAATATAAGCTCCGGGCAGGGAAAATCTGTAAATACATCATTGACGGAAACAGCGCGCTGGAAATCAATTTACGCGGGCGGCGGCGACTGGCGCTACGCACGCAGAGGCGGCGTTTCGGGAGGGAGCGGTACAAGGCGCATAAACTCCCTCGGCACGGCAAAAGCCCTCTGCGCCGAGCTTTCTGCGCTCTGCTTTTCGGAGCAGGCGGACTTTGGCTTCGCTTCAAAGGAAGCCGGCGATTTTGCGAAAAACGTCCTCGGCGACAACGGCTTCTGGCGGTGTTTTCCGCTGTTCCTGGAGAAAATGTTTGCGCTGGGCGCAGGGGTAATCAAAGTTTATCATGAGGGCGGAAACGTAAAGCTGAACTATATAGGCGGCGACAGATTTATCCCCACGCAGTACGATGAAAAAGGCGTTTACGGCGGTATAATCATCTCCTGCTTAGAGCGCGGCGGTCGGCGTTTTGAACTGCACGAGAAACATGAAAAATGCGGCAATGATTACATTATTTCCAACACGCTTTTCGATGAGGAAAAAGATAAGGAAATTGAACTCAGTGAAGTATTTTCAAACCTGCAAAAGGAAACGCGGGTAAAAAACTTAAAAAAACCCCTGTTTGTCTACTTCCGTCCTGCTTCTGTAAACAACATCAGCGACAGTCCGCTCGGGCTTTCTGTGCTGGCGAACGCCGCCGATATTCTGAAAAGCCTTGATGTTGTTTTCGACAGCCTGGAGCGCGAGTTTGTACTCGGCAAAAAACGCATAATAGTGCCGACATCAGCGATTAAAGGAGAGTACGGCGACGACGGAAAGCTGCATAAATTTTTCGATACGAGCGACGAGGTTTACCAGGCGTTTTCCGCCAATGACCGCGAGGAATTAAAAATCACGGATACATCAAGCGAGCTGCGGGTTCGCGAGCATATAGACGCGCTCGAGGAGCTGCTTGATTTGCTTTGCATGCAGACGGGATTGTCCGCGGGAACGCTGTCTTATAAAGGCGGTATGCGAACCGCGACTGAGGTTTTAAGTCAGGGAACGCGGACTTACCGAACGAAAACCGCACACCAGCAGCTAATCCGCGAGGGGCTTTCCGACCTGCTCGGGAATATAATTCTGCTTGGCAAGCTTACCGGCGCGCTGCCTTTCATGCTAAGCGAGGCCGAGAGCACGGTAAACGTAGTTTTCGCAGACAGCGTCATGCAGGATAACAGCGCGAGAATAGACAATACGCTCAAACTTTTCAAGGCGGGGATTATTGATAAAAACCGCGCGCTTATGGAGGTTTACGGGCTGGCGGCAGAAGAAACCGAAACCGTGAAAGGAGGTGACGGACAGTGAACAATGAACAATTTACAGCCGACAATGAAATGGAATTCACGGAAGCAGAATCTTGTGAATATCAAACGGAAATTGATGAGTTGAGAAGCCGCATTGACCTGCTTACAAAGGACAACGCGGAGCTTATTACGGACAACCTTGCGCTTCGTGCCAAGACCGAAGCGCTGCTTGAGGCGCGGGCGGCGCTGCCGGAATTTTCGGTGCCGACGGAACAGGCGCTCGACAAATATGCAAATATACGCGAGGCTTTTAAAAATACAAGCAGCTTCTTTAAGAGGAAATAAATTTAAAATCAGAAAGGAATTATTAAAAATAGCAAACGTAACAGGAATAACATTATCTTCTACAAACCTTAGGCTTCATATTGGAGATACATTTCAATTAAACGCGACTGTATTACCAATCAATGCAACAAATAAAAATGTAACATGGATTACAAGCAACTCAAACGTGGCAATGGTTACTACAAATGGCTTGGTAGACGCCGGAAGAGCGGGAACCGCTACAATTACCGTACGTTCCGTAGCAGATACATCAAAAATTGCAACATGCGCTGTAACAGTGGTTGCCGGAACATCAGATGTACCTAATCCGATTAATGCAGATGGCTTTGGCGGTTGGTATAACAGCCCATCTTCCAAAACCACCGGAACAAATAACCGCGTTCCGAGATTCGTACATATAAACCCCGGTCCATGTCTTGCGTATTCAATTATGATGGGGTGTCACTATTTATATCACTCGTCAGTTAATCCAACCACATTTTTCAATAATCGCTTTACAAATGGATATATAGACAGCGGTGGATTTGCACAATGGGAGGGTTTTGTTGACATTCATAATCATAATCTTGCAACTATTCGGAGCCAATTGCATTCGGGTAAACCGGTTGTTGTTTCGGGGAATAACAACAATTATGACCACTTTGCCTTAATTGTTGCTTTTAGAAATAACGGTACTGCAAATAGTGATTTTATAGTTATTGACCCATTAAGAACTCCACAAACAGGATACCCTCAATTTCCGACGACCTTTGCAGCGTTTAAATCGAGCTTCCAAAATGACACAGTTCAGTTTAAAGGACAGAAAGGTTATAATAATACTTTCCCGATGTTTATTTTTAAATAACCTTACTGAATAGTGGTAAACTGCGATATATAAAAATATCGCAGTTTGCATCGCACCGGGATTATACTGTTTATACTATTCATTCATTTTAAAAGTTGCCGCTTCAAGCTGCTTTTGGTCTATTTCAATCGTTCGCGTCCACCCGCCGTTCACTTTTTCAATAATATATATCACATCAACGAATGCTTCCCACATCTCTGATACAGATGATTTAAACACGAGCTTATCGGGTTCTTCAGAAATAAGATATATCGGGAAAGTGTTAAAATACCCGTCCATGGTAAAGTGAATATATTGACCGTCAATAAATTCAATATGCCTTATGTCAAAAATCAACTCAAAATCAATATCATAATCACGCATTATTTCATATAAGCGCAGACGGCTCATATAGCCATTTTCGGGCTCGTTTACATATCCGTCAATTTTTATCAGATAGGTGATTTCCTCCGAAAGGTTGCGCGGAGGGATATGTGCTTGACTAAATTTCGCAAGTGTATAAACCCCCTCAGCTCTGCTATAAAGTATCTCGTTATACAGAATATCCGGCTCATTGATATCAAGCCAAAATATAGCACCCTCTACTTGATAATTTGAACAAAAGAATATGACTGTATCGCCGTAACGGTAATACTTGTATGCGAAACGCAGATTGTGAGAATAGGTTTCCTCAGAATCATCTAAAAAGAAGTAGTCTTTTAGTTGCAAATACTCGTCATCCCAGTTCATCCATGCTTGCCCCTCCCACGTCCCGAACATATATTCGCGGAAAACATCGGGCTCGCAGATTTCCCAGTCGCTGATGTCTACCCACACATTGCCGTCTTCATCAATATAATACCCCAGAAGCTCCAGCGGTTTTAAGTTCGGGTATTCCTCGGGTTCGGGCTCCGGTTGAGCAGGCGGTTCAATTTCATCAGGCAG
>Ga0123353_10001868_pt1 | contig 25932 bp, 23 predicted proteins | sample TergutLab28metaG_3_FD_92763 | JGI IMG/M metagenome (GOLD analysis project Ga0123353, IMG submission 92763) | Labiotermes labralis P3 segment gut microbial communities from Petit-Saut dam, French Guiana - Lab288 P3 | ecosystem: Host-associated > Arthropoda: Insects > Digestive system > Gut ...
ATCTCTATTCTCTTGCTGATTTGTTTTACTTCATGCGGCAATCCATGGTTGGATTCGATCCTTAATTCTGATAGTAATAAAAAAGATGAAAATATAGGTAAAGGATTTACTGGCATAGATGATGCCATAGAATGGCTTAAATCGCAGCCTGGCGGAACACCCACTAACCCAATATCATTAGCTCTTAGTATACCTCTTGGCTATATGCCTGGTGGAAATTGGGAGGATTTACTTAATGCTATTGATGGAACAGGCAAGTATGTAAACCTTGATCTTTCTGCTTGCAGCATGAATGGCACGATTTTTAATATAGATGGCATGTTCCCTCGTGCAGGATATGACAAAGTCGTCTCAATTGTCCTGCCAAATCAAGCGCAAAGCATTGCGCCAAATAGCTTTATGAACTTCAGCTCGCTTACTCAGGCGAGTGGGGTAAATATAAAAGAGATCAGTTTATCGGCCTTCTTCCTATGCTCCAGTTTAAAAAGTGTGAGCTTCCCTTCTGCCACATTAATAGGTAGAGGTGCCTTCGTTGCTTGTACCAACCTGCAAAGTGTGAACTTCCCTGTTGCAACCAGTATTGACGAGTATGTCTTCTCTAATTGTCACAACCTGACTGACGTGAACTTCCCATTAGTAACCTCCATCGGTGACTTTAGCTTCGAAAAATGTAGTAGTTTAACTGAAGTGAGCTTCCCAAAGTTAACTACCATTGGCGAAGGAGCTTTTGAAAGTTGTCCTTTAACAAGAGTGAATATCCCTGCAATAACATACATCTCTGAAACGGCTTTTGCTAATACTGGAAATGATCCTCTTACTATTACCATGGGAAATACTCCACCTACGTTGGGAGAAAATATGTTTGATGGGGTTGCTGGCGCTCCTAACAAACTTGTTACAGTGCAGGTTCCTGCAGCAGCATTGACTAGCTATGTTGCAACCTGGGAAAATGGCTTTGAAGGCATGGGCTGGGATAGTGGAAGTACTTTAGGAGGGAATCTAAATACCTTTATCACTCTGACAGTTCAGGCAATACCTTGACCATTTAATTTGGTGAGGTCTTATATCTTAATTTATGGCATGAAAATGATTAGTTCTTTTTCGCAAAATGAGAGAATTCCATTGAAAAAGTTCCTCTCCCTTGTGTTGAACTTCTAAGAGAAGTTGAATAACCAAACATTTTTACCAGAGGCGAATGCGCTTTAATATGTTCAATATTTGATCTGCTTTCAAGACTTTCTACAATTCCTCCCCTCATTGTAACCTGGCTTATTACATCACCTACATACTCTTTTGGCGTCATAATATCCACTGTCATTATTGGCTCAAGAAGAATAGGTGCAGCTTTTTTGCACGCTTCATCAAATCCCATTACAGATGCAGCTTCAAAAGCAAATGGCGTTGAAAATGTTTCACTGTAGTTTACAGATAAAACTGTTGCATCAACATCTACTATAGGATATCCGACACATATACCTGCATTAAAACTCCCTTCAATTCCTCTTGTTATTGCTTCCAGTATCTCTTTAGGAATTTCTTTTTTTATTGCTTCTGTGTTAAGGGAATTTCCTGCGCCTCTTTTCGCAGGAACGACTTTTATTGTAAGCTCTGCCCTGTTCTCGTTGCCTGCAATAACTTTTTGGAATTTTTCAACATGGATCATTTCCTGAGTTACGGACTCCCTGTAAGAGACTTGCGGATTTCCAATATTTGCCTCAACCTTGAAATCATCGATTATTCGTGTTACAAGAACATCAAGATGGAGCTCTCCCATCCCTGAAATTACAAGTTGCCCTGTTTCTTCATTTTCATTTACGGAAAATGTTGGATCTTCTTTTGACAAAATCTCAAGAACTTCTTTTAATCTGTCTCTGTCGGAAATAGTTTTTGGCTCAATAGCTATTGATATTACTGGTTCTGGGAACTCCATTTTTTCAAGAAGAATGGGAAAACTATCCATCCCCAGAGTATCTCCTGTTTGTGAAAATTTTAACCCTATAAAAACCCCTATATCTCCTGCAGAAAGCGAATCAATATTTTCGAATTTATTTGAGTGCATTCTTAGTATTCTGTTAACTCTTTCTTTTTTAGCTTTTCCAATATTAACTATGCTTGATCCATTTTTAAAAGTACCTGAGTAAATACGTGTAAAGTAGTAGGCCCCTGCATCTTTATCTGACTGTATTTTAAATACAAGACCAAGAGGTTGCCCCTCTTTTTTGCATGGAACAAGTACTTCTTTATCAGTTTTTACATGATGACCTTTTGCCGGTATTACATCATCAGGCGCAGGCAGATAATCAATAACTGCATCAAGAAGAGGTTGCACCCCCACATTTTTAAGAGAAGCTCCTGTAAGCACAGGCAATATTTTTCCTTCAATAGTTGCTTTTCTTATTGCAGATTTTAGAACATCTAAAGGAACCTCTTCACCTATAAGGTATAGATCTGTAATTTCCTCAGAAAAAGATGAAACTTTATCAAGAAGATTTTCTTTCCAGTACTCATAAAGCCCTATTCTTGAGCTTTCTATTTCCGATTCAACTACTATTGAACCGCTACTATCCTTATCCCACTTGAACTCTTTTTTATTAATAATATCAATAACACCTTCAAAGTTATTTTCACTTCCTATAGGGATATTAATGGGAACAGGATTTCCTCCGAGCTTTTCCTGAATTTCATCAAGAACATTAAAAAAGTCAGAACCAACCCTATCCATTTTATTTATGTAGCCAATACGGGGAACATGATACCTATCAGCTTGCCGCCATACAGTTTCAGATTGAGGTTCAACACCGCCAACAGCACAGAATATTGCAATGGCCCCATCAAGAACTCTTAATGACCTTTCAACCTCTGCAGTAAAATCAACATGTCCCGGAGTATCAATTATATTTATTTGAAAATCATTCCAATAGCATGTTGTTGCTGCAGCTGTTATTGTAATTCCTCGATTTTGTTCCTGCTCCATCCAGTCCATTGTTGCATCGCCATCATCAACTTCGCCCATTCTATGACTTTTGCCTGTATAATAAAGGATTCTTTCTGTTGTTGTTGTTTTTCCAGCATCTATGTGAGCCATAATGCCGATATTTCTCATTTTTTTGAGTGACATTCAATACCTCATCTCTCTATATAAAGTAGCAATTAATTTAATAGATAACAATATGGGGAGTTGAAAAAATTACAGGAGTATTGAGGTATAGCAGTTTTATAATCTATAATTTTAAAGTGGTTATCCGGGAATTATTAAAAGCTAAAAAACAACCTCTAATAATGGGAGTAATCAATACAACGCCAGACTCCTTTTTTCCTTTTAGCAGAAAAAATAGTATTAAAAAGGGTGTTTCAGCAGCATTAAAGATGGTTTCTGAAGGGGCAGATATAATAGATATTGGAGGCGAGTCAACAAGGCCTGGTTCTCATTATATTGATGAACAAGAAGAGCTAAAGAGAGTTATTCCAATTTTAAAAGAGATTGCCATTAATTTAAAAATACCTATTTCTATAGATACCAGAAAAAGCAAAGTAGCTTATGAAGCTCTAAATGCAGGCGCTGTAATTATAAATGATATATCTTCTATGGAAGATGATCATGCAATGACAGATGTTATAAAAGAGTCAGGGTGTGATATAATAATAATGCATAAAGCAGGTATCCCCTCTGATATGCAGAAAAATAATTTTTATAATAATGTAAAAGTATCTGCAGATCTGCAAGTAGTGGGTGAGAAAAATGGGGGGGAGCCTCCGGAGGGGTATCCGTTTTTCTCACCCGCATACACCAAGGTGTTTATGGAGCAATTGATAGCAGAAGTATATCAAAAGCTTGAAAATTTAACAAAAAATGCTGTTTCAAAAGGTATTGATGAGAGTAAAATTACAATAGATCCAGGATTGGGATTTGGCAAAAAAGCAGATGATGATATTGCAATAATAGATAATATTGCATATTTTAAAAAGTTGGGCTTTCCTGTTCTTATTGGACATTCCAGAAAATCTTTTATTGGAACTATTACAGGAAAAAATGTGGAAGAAAGACTTGCAGGCTCGCTTGCAGCAGGGATTGTTTCATTGATAAATGGGGCAGATATTTTAAGAGTCCATGATGTCAAAGAAACTATAGATACAGTAAAGGTTGTAAGGGCATTCATGTTTGTGGGACGCTAAAGCTACAAATACAAGCTGGAAGGGATCCACATAGGCATAGAGGAGAGTTAAAGGTTTGGATACGATAATAAGTATTCGTAATTTTTATGAAATTTTAAGGATTTTAATTGATATCCTGGCAATAGCTTTTCTAATTTATCAGGTATATAAAATTCTTCTTAACACAAAAGCAATGCAGCTAATAAAAGGGACTATAATTGTTGGGATTATTTATGCCATAGCCTATTTTTTCAAGCTGGAAACACTTCTGTGGCTTATGAATAAATTAGGAACAGTATTTATAATTATAATTGTAATTGTTTTTCAACCGGAAATAAGAAGCCTTTTTACAAGGGTGGGGCAGAGTAAGTTTTTTAAATTATCAGCAACTTCAAAATCAGGAGAAATAGATACTGTTTTAAATGCTGCAGAAATTCTTTCGACAATCAGGAGAGGGTGCCTGATTGTTTTTGTGCGACATGTGGGGCTAAAAAACATTATTGAATCAGGCACAAAGCTTAATGCAGATATTTCATCAAATCTGATTCTAACCATATTTTCAAAAGATACACCGCTTCATGATGGAGCTCTTATTATTAACGGTAGCAGGATTGTTGCAGCTGGTTGTGTTTTGCCGTTATCAGAACAACTTGATATAAAAAGAAGCTTTGGAACAAGACATCGTGCTGCAATTGGGATTTCAGAAACAACTGATGCTGTTGCGCTTATTGTATCTGAAGAAAAGTCAACTATATCAATTGCATTTGATGGCATTCTCTATTATGACCTTGAAAAAGATGAACTTAAGAAAACCCTTAAAAAAATCCTTAGCGTAAAAGATGATCTTGAAAAGAGTGAAGAGGTAGAAGTTGAAAATTAAAGAGATTGGCGAAAGTATTATAAATAACTGGCCTGTAAAAATATTATCAGTTGCTATTGCAGTACTTTTGTTTTATTTTTACAGACTTAATACAACAGAAGAGTACTATATAAGTGTTCCTCTTGAAATTATATTAAGTGATAATTTCGTTGCAGCAGATGCTTATCCTACAGATGTAAGAGTATCTTTAAGAGGCAGCAGCGGAAGTTTTTTTTCAATAAATGAAAAAGATATAACAGCTTATGTTGATTTTAGTACAAAAGAAAAAAGCGGCTATTATAGAGAACCAATAAAAATAAAAAAATGGGGAAATGCCCTTTCTGCAGATCCACTTGAAATAAAAGTTAAACCTACAGAAATACGGCTCAAAATAGAAGAAAAACTTGTTAAAAATGTCCCTGTTATTCCGGTAATAAAAGGATCCTCTTCTGAAAATTTTGAAGTTCTAGGATCATCAATAATACCTGATAATGTAACAATCGAAGGACCTCAAAGTATTATAGAAAAAATATCTTCGATAAAAACAGAAGATATAAATATTGGAAATAGGAGAGAGAATTTTTCTATTTCTGTAAAACTTGAAAAGATAAATGATCTCATTAAAATTGTTGAAGAGAATGAAGTACGCTTTTATGGAAGAATAGGAAAAAGTCTTATTTCAAAAAATATTGCTCCAGTTGAAATTGAAATAAGAGGAAAAAATAATAATATGGTTTATGATATTGATTTTAGCACTGGAAGTGTAAAACTTGAGGCAGAAAGAAACATTATAAATTTTATAAATATCGAAAATTGTTCTTTATATGTCGATCTTTCAGATATAGATACTCCAGGCATATATAATCTGCCGGTAGTTGTTTCTCTTTCTGAGGTAAAAGGGGAAGTTGTTGTTACAGGCTTTACTCCTGAAACAGTAACAGTTAATATAGCTATAAGAGGAAGAAAATGATTATTGGGATAGGGATTGATATTGTACGAATCGATAGAATGAAAAAATGGACTGTTCGTCCTTTGCTAATGGAACGATATTTTCATGAAAAAGAGATCGAAAGTGTAAAATCAAAAGATGTAGTGGTGGAAGCAGCAAGGTTTGCAGCAAGATTTGCAGCAAAAGAGGCATTTGGAAAAGCATTGGGAACAGGTCTCATGGGTATATCATTAAAAGAAATCCAGGTTGAAAATAATATTAATGGAAAACCTGTAATTAATTTATATGGAAAAGCAAAAAATGCTTTTGAAAAAACAGGCGCAACTAAAATACATGTTTCACTTACTCATGAAACAGATAACGCACTGGCTATTGTTATTATAGAGAGATAGGTATGAGCGAAGATATTAAACAAGCTGTAACTTTTTTATCGAAGACCGAAACAGAATGTCCTGTATGCGGCAATAAATTCAAAAAAGAAGAGATGATGACTGGCAGTGGCAGACTGAATGCAGGAGATCTTACTGTTGAACTCAGACGTTTATACATACCATCGAAGAAGTATGGGGAAGTACATCCTTTGATCTATTATATTATGACATGTCCGCAGTGCTATTATTCTGCTTCCTCTTCTGATTTTTCAGATATTAAACCTCAACTGATAATGAAGCTCAAAGAGACAACAAAAGAGAGGATATCCTCTGTTGAAAGCGTTTTTGGTGCTATTGATTTTATGGCAAAAAGAACTCTTATAGGAGGAATTGCTTCTTATTATCTTGCATTGATGACGCTGGATTCTTTTTCAAAAGATATGAGTCCTACAATTAAGGGAGGTATCTATAGCTTGCGCAGCGCATGGTTATGCAACGATCTTCATGCTAAATATCCTTCTGAAAACTATGACTATATGGCAGATATTTTTTACAGAAAAGCTGCATTCTACTATATAAAAGCTATTGAGGGAGAGCAGAATGGATCAGAAGGGATGGGGGGTGCGAAAAATCTAGGTCCAGATCTTGATAAAAATTATGGTTATGATGGAGTTTTATATATTGGCGCCTATCTTCAATATAAATATGCAACAGATGAAAATGAGGAAGACCGCAAAGTATCTCTGGCAAATGCAAAAAGAATAGTAGCAAGAATATTTGGAATGGGAAAAGCATCCAAAAATAAACCAGCTGCAATTCTTGATAATGCAAAAAGCCTTTTTGATAAAATAAAGAATGAACTAAAAGAATGATCTGATGGATAATGATGTAGCCAGAAATATAAAATTGATAATAGCATATAACGGAAAAAATTATGCAGGTTGGCAGATCCAGGATAATGGCACTACGATCCAGGGGATAATTGAAGAAGCTTTAAAAAAAATACATAAATTTGAAACCAAGATTATTGGAGCAGGCAGAACAGATGCAGGAGTCCATGCAGTTGGCCAGGTTGCCAATTTCACAACAGATTTACTGTCTATTCCTGCTAAAAAATATTCGCTCGCGCTTAACTCAATATTGCCTGATGATATAAGGATTCTTGAAAGTAAAGAAGTTAGTCTTTCTTTTAATTCCAGATATGATGCTATTGAAAGAATTTATAGGTATCAATTAACAGATGTTTACTCAATTATGCCATGGGAAAAAGAATTTTCAATGCACATAGATAAAAAACTTGATATTGCTATTCTTAATAATATAGCTTCTGCAGTGATAGGAACACATGATTTTTCAGCATTTTCAGCTCAAATGGAAGAACATGTATCTCCGGTTAAAACTATCTATAGCTCTTCTTTTTACTCCTCTTACCCTTTTATAATATATAAAATATCAGGAAGTGGATTTTTAAGAAAAATGGTAAGATCTATTATTGGCACAATTGTAGAAATATATAAAAATGGGGGAGGAAGGAAAGAATTTGAAGAAATTCTAAAATCCAAAGAGCGCTCCATGGTAGGTCCAACAGCTCCTGCCAAAGGATTATTTCTTGATTATGTAGTCTACGATGAGGAAAATAGCGATGAGAAAAGTAATTAATGATCTGTGGAATACTCTTGAAGATTACAGGCAGTTAAAAACTTATGGATACAGATGCGATAACAGGGAATACTATATTCCTGAAACAGCTGTAGCTCATGATCCCCGATCAATTACTTTGGCACAGGTTGGAGATAATGGGCCAGACTCTTTTGAAAAAATTGCCAATGAGATTATGCAGTGCAAAAAGTGCAGGCTATGTAGCGGAAGAAAAAACAGTGTTCCCGGGACCGGTGTTTTAAATCCTTTTGTTATGGTTATCGGAGAAGGTCCTGGAGCTGAGGAAGATTCACAAGGGCTCCCTTTTGTGGGAGCAGCAGGGCAATACCTGGATAAATGGCTTAATGCAATTTCACTTGATCGTGCAACAAATTGTTTCATAGGCAATATTGTTAAATGCAGACCTCCGGGAAACCGTGATCCGCAATTTGATGAAATAGAACAATGTATTGTGTTTTTAAAAAGGCAGATTGCCCTGCTTAAACCCAAAGCAATTCTTACTGTTGGAAGAATCGCAAGCAGTATAATAACAGCTCAGGAAAATGGGATAGGAAAATTAAGAGGCAAGATTTATAATTATGAAGGGATACCTGTTGTTGTAACTTATCACCCAAGCGCAGTGTTGCGGGATCGGAGTTACAGAGCTGCAGTATGGGAAGATCTTAAAATACTTAGAAAAAAACTAGATGAAATAACCTGATGTATATAGAAGTAGTCTTTAATATTCCGCTAAAAACAACATTTTATTATTCTGTCCCCAATAAACCAGTGAACAAAGATAAAGGTCTCAACAACCCTGTGGATACGGCTTCGCCTACACCAGCTGAACTTGTAGAAGAAAGTATAAAAATAGGGATGAGGGTTTCTGCAGGGTTGGGAAAAAGAAAAGTTACAGGATTCATAGTAAATATTTTTGAAGAAAAACCTGATGTTGAATTTGAAATAAAAAATATCCAAAGAATTATAGATAAAGATCCTCTATTTGATGAAGACTATTATAATCTTGCAAAATGGATTTCAGAAATGTATATGTGCTCAGCAGGAGAAGCTCTTTTTTCCATGATCCCTTCCGGGCGCAGGGAAAAAGATTTTGATATCGATATTGCTGAAGAGAGCCTGGATAACTTTACCCGTATAACTTTAAATGAAGGACAAAAAGGTGTTATTGAAAAAATAAAATGTAGCACTAATTCTCTTTTCTATCTATATGGCGTGACAGGATCAGGAAAAACAGAGGTATACCTAAACATTGCCGAGGATATTTTAGCACAGGGAAAAAGCGTTATATATCTGGTTCCTGAAATTGCTTTAACGCATCAGCTTATGGATTATATAACAGCAAGATTTGGAAAAAACATTGCAGTGCTCCATTCAGGCCTTACTCCATCGCAAAAATTAAAACAGTGGAGAAGAATACAATCAAGCGATGCAAAAATTATTCTTGGTGCAAGAAGTGCTGTTTTTGCTCCTGTAAAAAATCTGGGGCTTATAATACTGGATGAAGAACATGAAGCAACTTATAAATCAGGGTCAACTCCAAGATACCATGCAAGACAGGTTGCAATGCACAGGATAAAAACAGCTAAAGGAAAACTTATAATGGGCAGCGCTACCCCTTCTGTTGAAGCATATCATCTAATGACAGAAAATATTCTTGAAAAATGCGAGCTTCCTGAAATTGCAGCAGGAGGTATTTTTGCTCCTGTAAAAGTTATTGATATGAAAGGAGAAAACTCTGCAATTTCTTCATATCTTGCAGAGAAGATACGGGAAGTAACTGCAAAAAAAGGGCAGGTAATATTATTTTTAAACAGGAGAGGTTTTTTCTATTACTATCACTGCCTTTATTGCGGTCATGAGTTTAAATGCAGACATTGCTCTGTTTCTCTAACATATCATAAAGAGAGAAATAAACTTGTATGTCACTATTGCGGATATTCCGAAACGCCTTCAAAGATATGCCCTTCCTGTGGTTCTTCCGAAGTAGGGTATTCAGGTTTTGGAACAGAAAAAGTAGAAAGTGATATAAATAAATTTTTCCCATATCTTAAATCTCAACGGCTGGACAAAGACAGCATAAAGAAAAGCAGTTCTGTAAAAGAGGTATTTAACAAATTCAAAGATGGAGAGATAGACCTGCTTCTTGGGACTCAAATTATTGCCAAAGGATTAAATTTCCCAGGTGTCAAACTAATTGGTATTATTATGGCTGATACAACACTACAGCTTCCTGACTTCAGATCTGCAGAAAAAACCTATTCGCTTATTACTCAGGTTGCAGGAAGAACAGGTCGGTTTTCAAAAGATGGGGAAGTTGTGATACAAACCTACAGACCAGATAATTATTCAATAAAATTTGCTGCGCAAAGAAAACACACAGAATTTTATAAAGCTGAACTTGAAAACAGAAAAGCAATGAATTTTCCCCCTTTTTCAAGAGTAATAAGAGTTATTTTCAGATCCAAAGAAAGCGAGAAAGTTTTATCAGCTGCTAATGATTTTTATAATATCATTGTTCAGTATAAAGGGAATTTTGATATTTTTGGACCTGCAGAGTGTCCGCTTGTAGTTATTGCAGGAAACAATAGATATCATATCCTTATCATTTCTAAGGATATAAAAAGCTCCCATATAGCAGTTAGAAAATCAATAGAAAAAATTAAAACAATTTCCGGCGTATATATAGAGATAGATGTCGACCCTGTATCGCTTATGTGATATGTTCTGAGATTTATCATCGATAATGACAAGAGTGAAGGCTGCGACATATAGAGATGGCGCGGGTGTGCCGAAAGACGAACAGCGAGCGTTGGCAGCGTCCTCTATGGACACTGCCCGCCTGCGCGCGCAAGGAAAGTCGCCGCTTGGCGTCCGCAGTGCAACGAGGCTGCGACAAGGACGTCGCGCCCAGCGCTAGCCAAGGATGGCGAATAGCGCTGGGAACTAAGCGGTTCGGCTGCAGGCAAAACTCACATTTTATCGTTTATGCTAGAATGTTGACTTTCGCAGTATCTTTTATAATAATATATATAAAGCAAGAATCAGGACACTTAAAATGTTTGATATAATTACAATTGGAAATGATGTTTTAAAAGAAAAAGCAACTCTTATTTCAGATATAGATGATAATATAATAAATCTAATAAATGAAATGACAGAAATTCTTGAAAAAAAGAATGGAGTTGGCCTTGCTGCGCCTCAGATTGGGGAGAAAAAAAGAATCTTTATAACAAAAGTTCCCGGAGATATTCTTAGAGTTTTTATAAATCCTGAAATTATTCAAACATCCCAGGAACTTGAGACTTATGAAGAAGGATGTCTTAGTATTCCCGGAGTATGGGCAAATGTTGTAAGACCATCTGCAATAATCATACAAGCTTATGATATAAAAGGAAAAATATTTAAAATAGAGGTAGATGGAGTTTTATCAAGAGTAATCCAGCATGAGCTTGACCATCTGAATGGCATTTTATTTACCGACAGACTTAATGATAAGCAAAGAGAAAAAGTACTAAAAATATATGACAGGAAAAACAATCCAAAATGAATGTTTTTTTTGCCGGAACTCCTGAAATTGCTGTCAAATCCCTGGAAAAAATTGCAGAAAAATTCAATATTTGCGGAGTTCTTACAAATCCGGACAAACCTCAGGGACGCAATAATAAGATAATTTTTTCTCCTGTAAAAAAAGCTGCTTTATCGTTATCTCTTCCATTATATCAGCCGGAAATAATTGACAAAGATTTTATTTCAATAATAAAAAGCCTTAAACCCGATATTTTGGTTACATTTGCATATGGAAAAATATTCAAAGAAGAGTTTCTTTCAATATTCAGTAAAGAAACTCTTAATATCCACCCATCGCTGCTCCCTAAATACAGAGGCCCTTCACCAATTCCAGCAGCTATTCTTGCAGGAGATTCAGAAACAGGCATTACAATACAAAAGATGGCTCTTAAAATGGACAGAGGAGATATTGTAAAGCAAGTGAATTTTCCTCTGACAGGAAAAGAGAATGTTGATTCTCTTTCAGAAGATGTTGCTGCAAAAAGTGCTTTGCTTATTACAGAAATTCTTGCTGATATTATTTCGGATAACTACTCCTCAATACCGCAGGATCACTCTCTTGCATCCTACTGTTCTCTTATAAAAAAAGAAGATGGCCTTATAGACTGGAATGAAAAAAGCGAACAAATTGAAAGGAAATTCAGAGCATATAAGAATTGGCCTGGAATCTTTACATATTGGAAAGGAAAACTTATAGTAATTACAGAGTGTCAATTAGTGTCTGAAAATAGTATTAAAAATATAAATATCGCAGATATTGCACCAGGTACTGTTGCTTTTGTTGATAAAAATCAAGGAAATTATATAAAAACAAAAGATAGTTTTTTGGCTGTAACAAAGATAAAGCCGCAGTCAAAAAATGAAATGAATTTTAAGTCATTTTTAAATGGTTCTAAAGATTTTTTAGGATCTATTTTGGAAAATGATTTACTAAAAAACTGCTAAGGTGTAATCTGTGAAAATCCGGAGATCATATGTTGAATTTAAATTGGATTAATAAACTAAAAAAAATCCTTCCTGAAAGCGGGGATGATCAAAATACAAGATTTTTTAAAATAATGATATATGTTGTAACAGGACTTCTTCTGTTCATGATTTTATCATGTACTTTGGCATTTATGATCACACTTAAAGGCAGAGAAGAGGTCATGATTCCTGATGTTACTGGTATGAAGCTTGAAGAAGCTTTGATTGCAATTCAGGATAGAGGGCTTAACAGCAGGATACAATTAAAATATTCTGATTCACAAGATAAGGGAAGTGTTATTGAACAGTCCCCTAATCCTGGAACAATAAAAAAAGTAGGAAATCAGGTAATTTTAAGAGTAAGCAGAGGCGCAATCATTGATAAAATTGAAAATTATATTGGCTGGCATATTAGAGATCTTGAAACACACTTAAAATCTTATGGACCTTTGTTAAAAATAAATGAACCTCTGATGAGGATCCATAGTGAAAGACCTGAAGGAACAATACTTGAACAGAAGCCTGTACCGGGAACAGATATCTCAGGTGGGGTTACAGAGCTTTACCTTGTTGTAAGTATGGGAGCTCAGGGCAAGAATTACTCTGTGCCTGCTTTTGAGGATCTTGATTTTATGACAGCAATGAAAAAAGCTGCTTCATTTGATCTTCCTTTTTTGTTTACCCAGAGAAATGCAAAAAAAGATGAAAAAAGTGGAGTTGTTGTAGAACAGATGCCGGGAAAAGAAGAAAATGTACCGCTTGAAACAATTGTTCAACTTATAATTACTCCGCCTGCTCCATCTGATAAAAAAATATTTGGAATTCTAAAAAGAACACTTCCGGAACAGCCTGTGGCAGTTGATACAGCTTTTTATATAATATCGCAGGATGGGATAAAGGAAGAAGTTTTTAAGATGAAACATAGAGGAGGCCCTTTTTCTCTCCCTTATTTTGAAGACGAAGGGACAATTCTTGTGATATCTGTTCTGGGCAAAGACCAAGTTCATTTTATAGTTAAGAGGTAGACAGAAGCTATTTATTTCAGATACAATAATTTCAGTTAAATTGGTAACTGTTTATATACAGTTCTAAATTTTGCGAACGTCGTATAATGGTAATACCCAAGCTTCCCAAGCTTGTGCCGGGGGTTCGATTCCCCTCGTTCGCTCTTTTTTTTTGGCATATCAGCAGAGAGTTACCTGGAAATATTTTCAGCTAACATAAGGGAAAAAATGGATATTAATAATTTATCAATAAAAGCAAAAGAATTTGGTATATGGATCAATATATTTAACAGAAGACTTTTTTATGTTGCTGCCAGCAGTATAAGTGATGATGAAAAAATACTATTTATGACAAAAGCTCATCAGTTAAAAACATCGAAGTATCCTGTTATTATAACTGATAAGGGAGTCTATGTAGCAAAATACAGAACCTTGTATGGCGGTCTACAGCACTGGGCATTCCCGATAGATAAAATAACAAATGTTTTTCACTATATAGGGATATTTTTTGATACTATAGTAGTTTCCATAGAAGGTGATGCTGTTGTAATAGGCAAACAATCCAAAAAAAAGGCAAATAAAATTATTGAGATCTTTAATGGATTAAGAAGCGGAAACAAATCAGATGATAATTAGAATAATATATGAAAAATAAAAGGAACATTTAAGTATGGAAACTATATATAAATTTAAAAACTCTTCAAGTAAATTAATTGAAAAAATAGTTGATGATGATTTTTCAGCAATAAATCATGTAATTCTCTCTGCAGGAGATTCTTTGCCTGAACATTATTCAAATTCCAATACCTATTTTATAATAGTGCAGGGAACAATAGCGCTTCGCCTTGGGGAAGATAATAGTAAGTCTTATGAAGCAGGAAGCATAGTTTATATTCCCTATAATATTAAAATGAATGTCGCAAATGGCTCAGGCTCTATTCTTGAATTTTTTATTGTAAAAGCACCTAATCCCGGGAATTATAAAGCATAAAAGAGATCTCTTTATCATTTGGAATAATAATAAATAAAACATGGTTTGATTTATAAAAAAATATGATATTATTAGAGGTAATAGTTGGAGTTAAAGTGAAAAAAATTATTATATTCTTGTTGATTTTTTTTATATTCTTTTCGTGTGGCAATAAAAAATCTTTTCTTGAAGATTTTGAAAAAATAATGAGCGAAAAACAGGGTGATCAACTTTTAAATGCTCTTTTAGATCTTGATAAAAAGTATCCTGAAAAGCTTAGAACTAAAGTAAATATTGCAGCTATTTATCTTGGCATGGAAAAACCGGAACTTGCTGAATTGTTTTTAGAAAAAGGGATTGAAACAGCAAAAAAAAGCAGAGAAAGAGATGAGAAATATATTTTTTATGCTAACTATTCAGAATACCTTTTTCATAAAGGAAATTTTAGCGAGAGTTTAAAAATGGGAATGAGCGCGCTAGGTAGTGATGATTATGATCCTGCCGGTGTTTCTCTAACAATTGCCCAAATTCATATCAGTGAAAAGAAAAATAACGAAGCTATACTGTTTTTTAAAAAAGCATGGGGAACAAATGTTAATATTTTTACAGCACAGGACCTCTTTGCTTTTTATTATATTTTAAGCATTGCCCAGGAAGCAGAAGACTATATTTCTTTAATGGTTTCAATAGTTGATGAAATAAAGCTTAAAAGCCCTGATGTACGCGGTTATGGTTTTCAGCAGGCAGAAATTCTTGATCAGGTAGGGGCATCTGTTTCTTCTCTTATAGCTATTTTTTCTGAAATAGAATTTTTGAGATTATACAATGATTTAAGTAATGAAGAAATATTAAAAAGCATTGATCTTCTGTATGAAAAAAATGAAGAATCACATCGATCTCTCAAAATAATAGAAGGCTATAGAAGTTTCATAAATGAAGAATGGAATATTGCAGAAGCTATTTTTACAGAGATAACACCGGAAGTTCCAATTGTTTTTTATAATTATTTAAGACTTGCTTCAATGCTTCAGTCAGGGCTTGGCACAGAAGATGTGTTTTATAATTATCTGCAGCTTAGCAGATATTTTTCAAAACTGCAGGGATATTCTTTTAATTTATGGAATGGCATAAAAAAGGGTTCTGTAAAATATGATGACAGTTTTATAGAGTCTGTACTTAGAAACTGTATATTAATATTTCCGAATTCAGAATATGCGACATTATCAAGAATTGAATTAGGCAATCTTCATGAAATAGCTCAAGGGGAAAAAATAATTTTAGTTGATGAAGTTTTTTACTATATAGATAGTGTTATAAAAGAAGGATCTATGGATATTCTTGAGCCTATAGCTGTAATGCTTGAGATGGATGATAATATTTTTATTGATGATGCAATGGAGTTGATTCAGGAAGCTGTAAAAGATAAAAGGGTCGGTGATTGGTTTAAAAGAAGATCACAGAAAGGGAATGATAAAATCAAAGCAAGAATATCTGCTATAATATAATAATTTCATCATACAAGTTACATAGTATAGCGTAATTCATGCTCTGAGTCTTTTGTTGTAATAGTAGTTTACAGCAGTAGCTTCTGTAGTTTTGCAATACCGGAAGCTTACAATGGAGAAGATGCTCTTCAGCTATTACTTAAAAAGTTCTTTTATCTGCTTTGCATAAATTTCATTTATTACCGGTCTTTTTAATTTTAAAGAAGGGGTGAGCTCTTTTCCAACTTCAAAAGACTTTGATATAAGCCTAAACCTGAAAATATTTTCAAAATGTTTAAACCCATTTTTTGCATTAATTCTGGAAGTTATCTCTTTTTCAATAATCTCATTAATTCCTGATGATAATACAAGTTCTTCTTTATCCATATATGGTATTTCCAATTCTACAGCTTTTTGTTCAATAAGTTCAAAATTCGGTACAATAAGAGCTGTTAAAAATTTCTGATCCTGTCCAAGCACTATAATTTGATCAATATAATCAGACTCAAGACATTTGTTTTCAATTGGCACAGGCTCAATATTTTCTCCGCCATTAAGAACTATAGTCTCTTTTTCTCTCCCAATTATTTTAACTTCGCGGTTGATTGTTGCAATAACAATATCTCCTGTGTTAAGCCATCCATCTTGCAGAACTTTATCTGTCTCTTCCTTGTTTTTATAATAACCTTTCATTACCTGATCGCTTTTTACAAAAAGCACCCCTTGTTTCCCATGAGGTACAGGCTTTAATTCTTTATTAAGAACTTTAAATTCAACACCAGGAAAGAGAGGGCCAACTGTTCCATGAACAGGTCTCTTTTGCATACAGACAGAAAGTATCGGCGCTGTTTCCGTAAGCCCATATCCTTCGTTGACTTGTATTCCCATTGCATTAAAAAATCTTCTTACACCTGATGAAAGTGCGCCGCCTCCGGAGATACCGCAAATAAAACGATTTCCAAAAAGTTTTCTTATTTTTTTATAAACAACAACTTTGGCAAGCATTCTCGCAGGCCATAGCAGTAAGAGAGGAAGCAAGGAAAAAGAAATATCTAAAATACGGCTCCGTTTATGAAACTGCGGGACAGTTCCTATTAACCTTGCAACCATGTCATTATAAAGTTCTCCAATAAAAACAAAATACTTGAAAAGTATTTTGGATATTTTTTTACCCTTTTTAACTGTTCTTAAGATGGCGCTTCTTACCCCTTCCCATACTCTTGGAACAGATATGATCCACTGAGGATTCATAGCAGCCATATCAGCTATAAGCACAGATCCTATTGGTTGGGAATATGCTATTGCTCCGCCTGCTTCTAAAAAGATATATTCACAAGTTCTTTCAAATGAATGCCAGATAGGGAGAATACTCATCATGATTTCTGAAGGTTTTATAAGAAGATACTTACCGGTAACTCTGTCTAATTGAAATATAAAATTTCTATGAGTAAGGACAACTCCCTTAGGTATTCCTGTTGTTCCCGATGTATAGATCAAAGTTGCAACATCATCCAGATTCCCTTTTTCAAGTTCTCTCTCAAATACTTCTTTATCTTTTTCCAGTTTTTCTTGCCCCAATACCATTACTTCATCAAAAGTAATAATATTTATATTCCCTTTTTTTTCATCAACAAGAGAGCTGTTGTTGTTATCAAAGATAATAATTTTTTCAAGAAGCGGAAGTTCATTTTTATTCTCAAGTATTTTTACAGCCAGAGCACTGTTTTCTGCTATTACTATTTTACAATCAGCATGGTTAAGTATAAATATTATTTCAATTGTTGTTGAATCAGAGCCTCGTGGAATATCTGCAGCACCTATTCCCATGATCGCAAGATCAGAGATGATCCATTCTTTTCTGTTATCAGAAATAATTCCTACATGATCTGTTCTTTTAACTCCTATTTCAATAAATCCTGCACCTGCAATTTCTATTTTCCTGAAAAAATCTTTGTGAGATATGTTTTCAAATATTCCTTCTTTATTTTTTGAATAAATTGCAGCAACATCCGGATATTTAAGAGTAGTTTCTTTTATCCTTTTAGTGATTGTCATTTACTTCCCTCTGGTTGTACAAGACAAAGCCATTCTGCTTCTGCTGCTACCTCATCGCCAATATATGCTTTGCCTGATTGTTTTAACATTGCTTTTGATATTCGTACATTTGTTATAACCAATTTTACTTTATCTCCTGGTCTAACCTGTTTCCTGAATTTTGCCTTATCAACAGTTGCTAAAAAGAAAAGTGAATTGCCCAGCAGTCCGGACTGGCTTATTCCAGCGCCTCCTGCCTGAGCCATTGTTTCTACAAGAATAACTCCCGGTACAACAGGATAATCCGGAAAATGTCCTTTAAAGAAATATTCTGATGGCGTAAATGTTCTATATGCAATAATTTCTTTTTCATCTGATTTTTCTATTTCATCAACAAAAAGAATAGGTTCTCTGAGAGGTAATAATTCTTTAATATCTTTCATAATAATTTTCTGCTGCAAACTAATTTTATTATATCATTGTATACATAAAGAAATATTATTTTAAATAGGTATCTGATACTTTTTTAATAATAATTTGTTTTGTAAGAATCTCAGGGAAAAAAAGAGGATTTGAATTATCTTTTGCGCTGTGGTAATAAGCATAAACAGGAACTCCTGTTTTATTGAACTCTTTCATCCACTGGGCTATTTCACTATTGTATTCAGTAAAATCACCTTTAAGCATAATAATTCCATTTTCTGTAAAAAATTTATCTATTTTTTTGGATGAAAAGATTATTTTATCGTTAATTTTGCATGTTGTGCACCAGTCTGCATAAATATTTATAAATACAGGTATATTTTGTGAGTTGAGGTTTGCAAAAAGTTCCGCTGAAAACTGTTTTATATAATCTTTTTCTAAATAAGTTTTCTGATATTTTACCCTATTTCCATAATCTTTTTTTATAGGATCAATTAAAAAAATCCAACTGCATATAATGATTATTATAAATATGAAAAATGATATGATTTTTATTTTTGCAGAAATTCCTGAATAAACTGTTTTACCATAAAACCATGCTGCAATCGCTGTTATAAAGAAAAAACAAAATATTTTTGTTGCATTTTCAGGATATTTTTTTATAACAGGAGAGATAAGATATATTGCTACTCCAAGTAGTACAAATCCCATTATTTCTTTTAGTATTAAGTTCCATTTCCCTGGTTTGGGCAGATTTTTTATAAGTTTTGGATAAAAACCCAAAAAAACAAAAGGGGCTGCAAACCCTGCTCCTATAAAAATAAAAAAAATAAGAATTATAACCATATTTGCTGATAATGCAAAAGCTATTGCAGAGCCTAACAGGGGAGCAGTACATGGAGATGCAATAAATACTGCAAAAATTCCTGTAAGGAAATGACCTGCATATCCTTTAGATAAAGAGCGGAGCTTTTCCATTCTTGTCCCTGCAAAAGCCGGGACCGTTATTGGCAATATATCAAACATTGAAAATGCAAAAATAAATATTATAGTTGCGAGGAAAATAACAAATGTAGGATTTTGCATATAAAATCCCCACCCTGCAAATTTACCGGAAGCTTTGAAAACTATTAAAAAAAGGGCAATTATAATAAGCGATACAATAATTCCTGCTCCATAACTTAATGATGAGAAAAGAATTTTCTTCTTATCATCATTTGATTGAAAAGAAAGGGAAATAGTTTTTATTGCAATAAGAGGGAATACGCAGGGCATTAAGTTGAGAAGAACTCCTCCAATAAAAGCAAATACAATATATTTTAATATATTTATTTTTCCTGTATTTGATGCAGTAGATGCAGCTTGAAATTCATAATTGCGATTGATTTCGATTTGGGAAGATAATATTTTTTTTCCAGGTAAGTAACATGTGTCTTTTTCGTCACAGAGCTGGTATCCTGCTTCAATAACTGTATCATAAAAACCATTAGGAAGAGACGTTATATCAACCTCAATAATGAGAAGGCTAGTCTTGTAGTAATTTATTACCCCTTTTTTATTAATTCCTTTTGGATATAAGATTTTATATGTTGAAAACTCAGCAGGAGATATTATTTCTGCTTTAAAAAAATCAGGATCATAAATTTGATGAAAATTATCAGGAAATTTATATAAGAGAGATATTTTAAGTAAATTATTTTTTATATTTTTATCAACAGTTAAATAAATTTCAGGCTCTGGTGCTTGTATTAGCTGTGGTATATTTATCTGGGCATTGATAGTTGTGGAGGCTGTGCAAAGTAAAAAGGTAAAAAATAATATAGTCTGGTTCTTAAATTTTCTCATAATTTCTTACAGTTCATTCGCAAACGGGCGAGAGAGATGTATTTGCTTCCAGAGTTTATACATACCAAATGAAGTAGTCAAAGAAAAATACAAACCCAGTTTACTTTGATAATTCTTTGAAAATTTTAACAACATCATTAGAATTCCAATTTCTTGAACCTGAAAAAACTCCGGCAATTTTTCCTTTTGGATCTATGATATAGGTTGTAGGAATTGCCCTGATCTGATATTTCTCTGCTGCTGCTCCTTTTTCATCAAGAATAATTGGAAAAGAATATTTGTTTTTCTGAATAAATTCTTTTACAGTAGAGCTTTTCTCCTGGATATTGACTGCAAGCATTACAAAATTGCTGTTTTCCATTTTTTTATGAAGCGATTCCATTGAAGGCATTTCATTTCTGCAAGGAGGGCACCATGTTGCCCAAAAATTAAGCATTATTACTTTACCCTGATAATTGCTAAGGCTAACCTCATTGCCATTTAAATCAAGTAATTTAAAATCAAAATAATTAATATCATCTGTAATAATCTGAAAATCAAGGTTTTTAAGATTTTCTCTAAAAGGATCACACTGAATTTGTATTATAAAAACAAACAGTAAAGAAAAAATCATAATTGATAGTTTTTTTAACATTTTTATATGTCCTGTTATTTTGAATATGAATTTTATTATAAGTTATAATATTACAAATTATACTATAAAAACAGAGGCTAACAGAACAAAAAAATTATATAAAGCATGTGACAAAGCATTTATATGAATATTTTTGTGTTTGAAAAAGATAAAACATAAAAACATACTGTTAAGAAATGAGACAATAATAGCTCCAAAACCCTGTGATATGTGGCAGATTGCAAACATAACTGATATTGATATTGCTAAAAATGTTTTGTTTGGAGACTTTTCAAAAAACTTAATCAAATATGCTCTAAAAAAGAGTTCTTCTCTATATCCTGTAATAATAGACACTAAAAAATAAAAAGGTATAAATTGTTTTGAGCTGACTATACTTGGGACATTCTGCATGATACCTGTTATTTTTAGTATTAATGCCACTGAGTTAGTAAAAACAATCAATAAAACTGTATAAATTATTATTAAGAAAATTGTTTTTAAAATAGTGCCAGGACCTGTAAAGATGAAATTATCTGTATGATTCCATTTTTTAATATAAAAAATATAGAGAATAAGCAGAATTTGGGGAATTGAGATTATTATGTAATTTATCATGATATTATTTGAGGTAAAAAAAGAGGTTATTGCACTATTTGTAAATACTGATGGGAAAAAAAGTGCAAAATAAAGCAAAAAAGGTTCAGAATAAAATAGATATTCTTTAATTTTCATATATTTCATCTCTATACATCAAAGCAAATGTTTTGTAATATATAATCTATTATTATAAAAGTATTAACTTTGGTAATAATAGCTGCGTAAGTGCCGATAATGACTTAGTAATTAATCGGTATTAGCCGAACGCAAAAAATTTGTGTAATATTAAAGATATAATATGTTAATTTTTATTATAATAATAGTAGTTTTACTAGCAGCTATCATACTTATCAGACTATTTGCAAGTGACAACTTTCCGTGGGTCCAATTCTATACACGGGGACGTGAAAGTGGATTTTCCTTAAATGAAATTCATCTTCTTAAAAAAGTTGCTATAGAAAGCAGTATCCAAAACCCTGTTTCACTTTTCTGGTCAGTAAAACAGGTCGACAGGGCTTTAAAAAGCATGATTTTGAAATACCGAAGCGGTACCAGCAATGTTGATCAGGCAGTTATATCTAAAGTATTTGATTTTAGAAAAAAAATTGAGTTTGAGCAGCCTAAATATAAAATAGGAATAACAACAAGCAGAAAAATAGCAGTAAGACAGGTTATGAAAATAACACTTCCTGGTGTAGGAAACTATGTTTCAAATGTTGTTGAAAATCTTAAGAAATATTTTGCAATATCATATCCTTCGGGACCGCAGCTTCCTTTGGGCGTATCATGGGCAGGGCAAAAAGTAAATATGTACTTTTGGCGGGCAGATGATGCAGGTTATGTTTTTGAAACAAGAATATTGAATGATTTTATTGACAGCAAAGTACCAATTCTTCATGTTGCACATGCTGATAATCTTGTAAGAAGCCAAAAAAGAGGATCTATAAGAGTTGAGGCAAATAAAAACGCATCTCTTTTTTCAATAAATAATAATGCTGTTAATGAAACACCTGAGAGATCATCAGGTATAAAATGTATGCTTTTGGATATCTCGGAAGATGGTGCAGCAATACTTATAGGCGGAAAAGCAAGAGCAGGAATTTATGTAAAAGTTCAATCAAAGTTTTCCGGCGAAGATATTGTAATGTGCGGTATTGTCAGAGGCGTTAATTTTAATCAGAATAAAAACCAGTCTGTGCTACATATTAAAGCAGCTCCGCTAAGTTTTAGTATGAAAAACAAGATTTTAGGTTATGTTTATGGAATTTTTCAAGATTGATCCAGATTGATAGCCAATCTTAAAAACCTGTCAAAAATATTGAATTACTTATGAAAACAAGCATGTCTCTTAATACAATAGTCCTATAAGGAGAGAAGCTCCTTTTTAAGTTTGGACAGGGAGATGTGCTATTATCAACTCAGAAAGCGATAAAGTAATAAAAACATATTATATTAAACTATTAATAATGGTTTCTATTGTGATATTTTTTACTTTGCTTCTCCCTTTGCTTAGGAGTCAACTTCCACAACTCCCTTTTTCTGCTGATAAAATATTTTCCATGGAAGGAACTCTGATATCAGATTCAATACCTTTAAAAAGAGGGAAATTCCTTTATAGCATTAAAATTAATTCTGTCACTTCAACTACAAATATTACAGCAGCTTCTAAAGGGGCAATTAAAGTTGTTTCAAAAGGAAAATATTTATATAAAGGTTCTTTGATTAAAATTATTAATCCTAATTTTAATGTTGAATATAATTATTTTAATCTCCTGTTTTTTAATCCTTTACCATTGATAAATAGCAAAGAAGTTATTTTGCTTAAAGAGTCAAAACAAAGTTATTACAGAAATAAAGTAGCAAAACCTGTTTTTAATGCAATAGAGAAAATAGATGCAGGTGATGGGCTTGTTTCAGCTCTGCTTACAGGTAATAGGATTGATTTGGATCCCATACTTTCAGGAAATATAAGAAAAGCAGGGTGTTCCCATATCCTTGCTCTTTCGGGAATGCATTTAGGTGTAGTTACAATGTTTGTGTTATTTTCTTTTAAAAAAATACTGGGTGGAAAAAAAGCAATAATAGCAGCTCTAGTATTTAATTTATTTTTTGCCCTTTTTGCAGGGATGTCTGTACCTCTTTTACGCGCATTTATTTTTTTTAGCATTATTACTCTGGCAAAAATGATGGGGAGAGGTGTTGATATTGGCAAGTTGTTTGTCTTAAGTTACGCAATAACTGTTTTGATTGCACCTGATGAAGCAGGGGACCTCTCATTTCAATATTCGTTTTTAGCAATGGCTGGCATTATATTTTATTGTCCTTATTTGCATCGTATTTTCCTTAAATTTATTCCCCCTTTTTTGGCAACTCAGTTTGCATTTACTATGGCAGCGCAGCTTCCATCATTGGTGTTATCTTCTATAGTGTTTGGTGAAATATATTTTTCAGGACTTGCAGCGTCTATTATTATGTCTTTTCTTGTAACAATATTTATGCTTGTTGCTTTTCCAGGAGTAATAATTGTTATTTTTACAGATATTTTGGTTATTCCAATTTCTTTTTTAATAAAAATACTTTCAACCATGATTCATCATTGCGCTGCTTTTTTTACAAACTTTCCTTCTTTTAAAACAAATTCTATCACTGTTTTTATATTAATTATTATTAACTTTTTTGTTATATTACTGGTAATGTTTCCATACTTAAAAAATGAAAAATTTAAAATACTAAATTTCTCTAAAAGGTTTAAATGAATTATAATTCTCCTAAAAATATACAAGATATTCTTTTAATGAATGGACTTGCTCCGCAAAAAAGATTTGGGCAAAACTTTCTTATTTCAAAGGATGTAAGAGAGCATATCTTATCTGTTATTGATATAGATCCGGGTTCAGATATATGGGAAATAGGACCTGGCTTAGGCAGCATGACAACTCTTATACTTGAAAAGCTTAAAACAGGAAAATTATCTGTTTTTGAAATTGATAAGGGATTTATAGAAATCTTAAAAAAGATTTTTAACAACAGGATAGAAGTAATAGAGGGAGATTTTATTAAAACATGGAAAAAGCATAAGACCTCTTCCGGAATGACTGATCCTTCAAGGATATTTGGAAATTTGCCTTATAATTCAGCTTCTTTAATTATTGCATCCCTTATTGAAGAAAATAGTGTGCCGGAAAAAATGGTCTTCACTGTGCAGAAAGAGGTAGCACAAAGAATAGCAGCAAAACCAGGAACAAAAGATTATTCTTCTTTTTCTGTTCTTTGCCAGTTCGCATGCGATATTAAAATTGAGACAGATATAAAGAACGTGGCTTTTTTCCCTGTGCCTGATGTAACTTCTTCGCTTATATCAATGACTCCCCATTGCAGATATTCTTCTATAAAAGAGAGGAAAGCATTTTCGCAATTTCTTAGAACTCTTTTTAAAGCAAGAAGAAAGACAATACTTAATAATCTGAAAACTGTAGAGTTGTCCCAGGAAAAGGCAGGGGGTAAAAATATAACAATTACAGAAATACTTCACGAAAAAAACATCTCGCCTGGTATAAGAGCCGAAAAACTGGATGTATCCCAAATAGCATCGCTTTATGAAAGGTTAATTGAATTGAAATAAAAAAACAGCTTTGCCTGTCCGAGAAGCAAAGCTGCTGTGTAGATAATAATTACAATATGTTATAAAATTCCCATTTTTTCCAGAACAGATTTAACTTCTTTTCTGTGGTTTTCGCTTAGTTCGCATAGCGGTAGTCTATATACTTCTTTTGCCATGTTTTTTAAATACATCATATATTTTATGGGAATTGGATTAGTATCAATAAATTCTGCTTTGAAAAATGGAAGAAGCTTATAATGCAGTTCTTTTGCTTTTGCCATATTTCCCTTGAGTGCTGCTTCTGTAAGTTCCACCATCTTTCCCGGTATAAGATTGCTGGCTACAGAAATAATTCCTGTTCCTCCAAGTGCAACTATCGGAAATAAAAGATTATCATCTCCGGAAACAACGTCAAACTTATCTGGCTTTTCTGCTATAAGCTCCATAATCTGTCCAATATTTCCGCTTGCTTCTTTTACAGCGCAAATGTTTGGATGTTTTGCAAGTTTAAGCATTGTGGTGTTTTCAATATTTTTACCTGTTCTTCCCGGTATGTTATAGATTATTAACGGTATATCAACTGAATCTGCAATTGACATAAAATGTCTGTAAAAACCTTCCTGGCTGGGTTTATTATAATAAGGAGCTACTTGCAGGGAATAATTAGCGCCACAATTTTTTACAAGCTTTGTCATTCTTATAGCTTCTTCTGTACTGTTTGATCCGCTACCTGCAATTATAGATACTCTGCCTGCAACCTGTTTTATTGTCATTTCAATTATTTTTATCTGCTCTTCCTGTACTATTGTTGGGCTTTCACCTGTAGTTCCCATGG